>Ga0164290_1000664_pt1 | contig 94995 bp, 109 predicted proteins | sample Micstemetagenome_FD_108782 | JGI IMG/M metagenome (GOLD analysis project Ga0164290, IMG submission 108782) | Contaminated culture microbial community from soil near Moab, Utah, USA - Microcoleus steenstrupii SON62 (Illumina Assembly) | ecosystem: Environmental > Terrestrial > Soil > Soil crust...
ACCTCGGCTTCGAACCGACCACCGCTATCGACGTCGGCGTGCCGCGCTTCGTCGACTGGTTCCGCAACTACCACGGCGTGTGACCAACTACGCCATCTGGGGCCTGTTCGGACCGGCGACCTGGCCGTTGTGGCTCTTCACGGGCGCCGCGCTCGGTCTCTGGCTGTCACCGCGATGGCGGATTGAACGCCCGCTCCTGACCGTCGGCGTCCTGCTGTTCCTTTCGTTCGGGCTATCGCCGCTCGGCCATTGGCTGATGCGCCCGCTCGAGACACGCTTTCCGCCCTCGGAGCTCGACGCAGCCTCGATCCGCGACATCGTGGTGCTGAGCGGCGCCGAGCAGCTGCGTGCCTCCGCCGAGGCCGGCCGTCTCGAAGTGAGCGCGGCCGGCGAACGCGTGCTCGAGGGCGCCGCGCGCGCCCGGCGGTGGCCCGACGCCCGGCTGTGGATCGTCGGCGGGGTCCGCGCGCCGGGACACCCCGTCGCCGACAGCGTCTGGACGTCGCGCATGTGGGAGCGCCTAGGTATCGAGCCGCGGCGGGTCCGCGCCGTCGACCGGACGACGAACACCTGCGAGAACGCGCGCGCGATGGCCGCGCGGGATCCCTCCATCCGGCCGCTGCTGGTGACGAGCGCGTTCCACATGCCCCGTTCGGTGGCCTGTTTCCGGCGCCACGGGATCGAGCCTTTGATCTATCCGGTCGACTACCAGAGCTGGTCGCCGCGCGGCGCGTTCGATCACTGGTCGACGGACGTATCGGCGAACCTCCGCCGCGTCGATCTGGCGTTCCACGAGTGGGCGGGTCTTGCCTGGTACCGCCTATCCGCTCGCGCGTCGGAGTGTTTTCCCGCCCCTCGCTGATGCCCTTCTCTACATCGTCCAGCGTTTGAGGCCGTCCGGGGTGGGCTGTCCGCGCCAGATGCCCTTGGGGTCGGCTATGAGGCCGCCCTCGCCCACGAGCTTCGCCGCGCCTTCGATGCCCATGTCCCTGTACCCGGCGTGCGGCACGGCGGCGACGACGGCGTCGTAGGTTCGCCCGAGCGCGCCCGCGTCGAGGCCGATGCCGTACTCGTGCTCGGCTTCGGCCGGGTCGGCGAGCGGGTCGTGGACGGTGACCTTGTGGCCGAGCCACTCGAGCCTCTTCACCACGTCGGCGACCTTCGAGTTCCGGAGGTCCGGCACGTCCTCCTTGAAGGTGAGGCCCAAGACCAGCACCTCGGCCGCCCGCCCGCGCGGCAGGCGGTCGTGCACCTCGTCGGCGAGCCAGCGGCCCATGCCGTCGTTGATCGCGCGGCCCGAGAGGACGACGCGCGGGTCGTGGCCGAGCTGCTGCGCCTTGTGGGAGAGGTAGTAGGGGTCGACCCCGATGCAGTGGCCGCCCACCAGGCCGGGCTGGAACCTGAGGAAGTTCCACTTGGTGCCGGCCGCCTCGAGCACGTCGTGGATCGAGATCCCCATCTTGCCGAAGATCTGGGTGATCTCGTTCACGAAGGCGATGTTGATGTCGCGCTGCGCGTTCTCGATCACCTTGGCGGCTTCCGCCGCCTTGATGGAGGCGGCCGCGAACGTGCCGCCCGAGGTGACCGCGCCGTACATCCGGCAGAGCGTCTCGAGCACGTCGGCGTTCTCGCCGGCCACCACCTTGGTGATGCGGTCGACCGTGTGCTCGCGGTCGCCGGGGTTGATGCGCTCGGGGCTGTAGCCGAGGAAGAAGTCGACGCCGCGCCTCAAGCCCGACACCCGCTCGATCTCGGGCCCGCACACCTCCTCGGTGACGCCGGGGTAGACCGTCGACTCGTAGACGATAATCGGCTTCTTGGCCGGGTCGAGGACGCCCGCCAGCGCGCGCGTCGCCGACAGGACCGGGGTGAGGTCGGGCCGGTTCGCGCCGTCGACCGGCGTCGGCACCGTCACGACGTAGACGTCCGCGCCGCGGCAGTCCTCGACCGCGGAGGTGTAGCGGAGCGCGCTCGCCTTCAGCGCGTCGGGCTCGACCTCGCGCGTGCGGTCGACGCCCGCGCGCAGCTCGGCGACGCGGCCCGCGTCGATGTCGAGGCCCAGCGTGTCGAACGAGCGCGCGAGCGCCACCGCCAAGGGCAGCCCCACGTACCCAAGACCCACCACGACCACGCGCGAAGAAGCGGACAACGGCATCGATAAACCCCAGACCCAGAACCCCGAGACGGGGGCGTAATGCCGGAAACGGCCCGATTGTTCTACTGCGTCGCCAAAATCGCGATCGACGCGATCGCCGTCGAAAACTGGCCGAAGATCGTCGCGACGTCGCGGATGATGTCGAGCGTGCGGCCCGGATCGATGTTCTTCGGAACGATGATGGTGCTGCCGGGCGGAACCACGGCCGCGGTCCGCCGCCAAGCAGACGAGCGAAGCGGCTGGGCCGTGCCGTTCGGCAGCACAAGGAACGACCGGTCGTCGTCCGCCGTCGACTGCACGCCGCCGGCTTCACGCAGATAATCGCGAGTCGATTTGCCGGCGATGAACTGCAAGGCGCCGGGATTGCTGACGTCGCCCAGCGCGAGCACGAAGTTCGGCGTCTTCGGCATGACGATGGCGTCGCCGGACTCGAGAACGGTATCGAGCTCGGGGCGCAGCGACAGCACGCGCGGATCGGCTTCGATGACCATCCGCCCAGGCGCTTCGACGCTGGCCAGCCGATCGATCAGCGCAGTCGCCGCCGCGAAGTCACCGCCGCCGCCGCGCCGTCCGATCGCCGCGAGCAGCCCGCTATTGAGCTCGCGGGCCGTGCGGCGGAAGCCCTCCTGCTGCAGCTCTTTGACGCTGCGGCGCGTGAAGATCGCCCCGTACGGATAGGCATATTGCGTTAGGCCGCCAGCGCGCGCGATGAGTTGCGACAGCGTCTCGCCCTTGCGGATCGAATAAAGCCCCGGGCGCTGGAACTCGCCAGAGAGCAGCACGGCGCCGGGCTCGAACTGCGGCTGGGCGGCGTTGATGCGGAGGTCGTCGCCCGGGCGCACCACGACGCCGGCGAGAGCGGTTCCGGCCGCGTCGACCGCGACCCGGTCGATCGTCGATTGCGTTCCCGTCGCGCGCGTGATGTCGAGCACGATGCCCGACGCGCCGCTGACCAGGCCTTGGGCCACGCTGACAACGGCGGATGCCGGCGTGTCGGCGGCGATCGGATAAGCGCCGGGCGCCCGTACCGCGCCGCCGACGCCCACCGCATTTTCGATCAGGATGGGAAGGAGGTCGGGTTCTTCCTCGAACACGGCCGGGCAGAGCGGTTCTTCCTCGTCGGTCTCCCCGGTGCCGATCGCGCGCCGGGTCAGCTCGTTGCGCGGATCCTCGAGCGCCTGCTCGCGCAACCGGCGCTCGCGATCCTCATCCGTCTCGCCGACATCGGAGTTCGTACCGATCTGAGCCGCGACATTGCGCGACGTCGTGCCGGCGACGGCGCTCGCGCCGAGTTCGTTCTGGCCGGTGCCCCGATCGACGATAAAGCTGCCGCGCGTGATGGCGGTGAATCTCGGCGCCTGGACGTCGCGCACCAGCGCGGCGAGGCGTTCGAGCGAGCGGCACTGTGGCAGCGGATTGGGCTGCCCCAGAATAATCTGGCGGATGGCGGCCCGGTTCAGGAAAGCGATGTCCGACTGGCCGAAGACGAAGAGCCGATCCTCGCTGCGCAACGGCACCGACGGGTTGTTGCGCAACGCGGTGATGAGGTTGACCGGCTCAAACACGCGGGCGCTGGTGAGCGGATCGCGTCGCGCGAGGATCGCCATCGGCAGGTAGGTGCCGACCCGCAGCTCCTCGGGCTCGCCGAGTAGCTCGCGCACCGTCTCGGCGGCCACCTGCGGACGCGGACCGGGGTTAAGGACGTAGCCGCTCAGGGTGACGCGGCCGCGGGCACCGCCGGCGCTGCCACCGATGATCTGCACCGCGTCGCCCGCGATGATCGACTGCGAGGCACCCGTGACGCGAACGAAAGACTCGGTGCCGTCCGGGGAGATGCGGCTGATGGCGACCTGATAGCCCCGCGGGCGCAGGGCGCCGCCGGCATAATCGATGAGCGTGTCGAGCGTGACCGAGCCGCGGAGTTCGTAGATGCCGGGACGCGCGACGCCGCCGGTGATCGCGGCGGTGTTGCCGATGACCGGTACGACGATGCGATCGCCGTCCTGAAGCCGCACGGACGACGGCGCCCCGATGCCGAGCAGGCCGTAGAGATCGACGACGGCCGTGCCGCCGCCCGCCCGCACGACGCGGACGCTGCGCAGCGAGCCGGTCCGCCGGATACCGCCGGCGCGCGCGAGCGCCGTCGCGACGTCGCCGAGCGACGTGAGCTGATACTGCCCGGGACGCTCCACCTCGCCGCCGACGAACACCGTGATCGCGCGGACCGAGCCGAGCGAAACGTAGACGTCGGTGCCGAGCAGGGTGCGGCGAGTCTCGGCCGCGAGTTCGGACCGCACCGCCGCCAGCGAGCGCCCGGCGGCGCGGACGGGCCGAAGCTGTCCGACGACGAGGCGTCCTTCGCGATCCACGCGGACGGTGCGGCTGTCGTTCGTGGCGCCCTGGAACGACACCACCAGCTCGTCGCCGACGCCGAGGATATAGCCGCCGCCGACCTCGCCGGTGAGGGGACCGCTGCCCCCCTCGGTCGAGCGGAACAGGTCGTAGCCGAACTGCCGGAGCCGCGGGTCCGCCAAGCGCTCGCGGTACTCACGCTCAATCGCCGACGGCGTGTAAAGCTCATTGAGCTCGCGCCGCGAGAGCTCGCGGCGAACTTCAACTTCCTCAGAAGTGCTGCCGTTCCCGATAGGCGCCACCCCGACGTTGGCTTGACCGTTCTGATTCCGGGCTTGATCGAGTTGCTGGCTTGGGGAGGACGACGCGCCGAGCTGCCCCTGGATTCGCCCGAGAATCGCGGGGTCGATCTGCTGCGCTTGCAAAGCGGGCGGCAGCAACGCCACGCCCAGCACGCCGAGCCAACGAATGCACGTCAGCGGCAGCCGCCGCGCGAGCTCGAACCGCCACAGGCGTCGCACAAACCTACTCCAGGAAAAGCCCCTACCGAGGCCGGTGATAGAAACGCCCTAGGCGGGCGTCAACATGGGGCGCGCTGTGTCGCGGATCAGCTCTGAGCGAGCCTGAGAACGCGGGACTCCGCGAGGCGGCCGGCGCGCGTCAGCTCGCCGCTCGTCTCGACCGCGTTCGACACGATCGTCGCGTCGGCATGCGCCTTCCGGGCGCCGAGCGCGCCCGCCCCCTGCGATCCGATCGCCGGGACGACCGACAGGCCGGCCGTCAAAAGGAGCATGGAGAAGACTTTGGATGTGCCCCGCATAACGCTCACATTAAAAGTGGCCGCCAACTTGCCCGCTAAATGGCGGACAATCGTTTAGATTTCGTGATCGACCCGGCCGCCTGTTAGCTCAACGGGCATCGAATCGCAAGTCGCCGCCGGGCCTACCCCGCCCTAATGGTTAGGCAGACGTTCCCAAGCCAGGTCACTGTAGTCTTTCTGCAACTGCTTGGTGAGCGCGCCGACCTCGAAACGCCACGGACCGATCTCGGCGATCGGGGTGACCTCGGCCGCGCTGCCGGTCAGGAAGGCCTGCTCGAACGACTCGAGCTCCTCCGGCCAGATCGGGCGCTCGACCACCTCGATGCCGCGGCGCTTGGCGAGGTCGATGACGCTGCGCCGCGTGATCCCGTCGAGAAAGCAGTCCGGCGTCGGCGTGTGCAGCTTGCCCTCGCGCATGAAGAAGATGTTGGCGCCCGTCGCCTCCGCCACCTGCCCCCGCCAGTCGAACATCAGCGCGTCGTTGTAGCCTCGCGCCTCCGCCTCGTGCTTCGACATGGTGCAGATCATGTAGAGGCCCGACGCCTTCGACGCCGTGGGCGCTGTGTAGGGCGCGGGCCGGCGCCACTTGGCGATGTCGAGGCGCAGACCCTTCTCGAGCACGTCGGCCCCGAAATAGGCGCCCCACTCCCAGCAGGCGATCGCCATGTGCGGCTTCGTGCGCTGGGCCGCGACGCCCATCTGCTCGGAGCCCCGCCAAGCGATGGGGCGCATGTAGCAGTTCTCGAGCTTGTTCGCCTTCATCGTCTCGATGCAGGCCGCGTCGATCTCCTCGCGCGACCAGGGCAGATCGAAGCCGAGGATCCGCGCGGAGTTGATCAGCCGCTGGCTGTGCTCGGAAAGCTTGAAGATGCGGCCGCCGTAGGCGCGTTGCCCTTCGAACACCGCGCTGGCGTAATGCAGCGCGTGGGTGAGGACATGCACGCGCGCGTCGCGCCACGGAATCAGTTCGCCGTCGAACCAGATGAAGCCGTCGCGATCATCGTAGGTGCGCATGTCCATCGGCTGACTCCGCAGGGCTGGCTATGGGTTGCCGGGCGTAATGATCCGTGGAAAATACGTCAACATGGCTGACGTAAATCCCGTTGCCTCGCCGCAGTTTCTGCGCGAAGCCGAAATCCGGCGCGGCGTCGAACTGCTGTATTTCGGCTACGGCAACATGATCAAGGGCGCGGACGCGCTGCTCGCCGAAAACGGGCTGGGCCGAGCGCATCATCGCGCGCTTTATTTCATCGCGCGGCGGCCGGGGCTGCCGGTTTCGAACCTCCTGCGGCTGCTCAACATCACCAAGCAGTCGTTGAGCCGCGTGCTGAGCGAGCTCCAGGCCGCCGGCCACGTCGAGTACGAGGTCGGTAAGCGCGACCGACGCCAACGGCTGCTGCGTCTGACGCCCGAGGGCGCGAAGCTCGAAGCCGCCCTGTTCGAGCGCCTACGCGAGCGAATGACGGCGGCCTACGCGCAAGCCGGCCAGCAAGCCGTGACCGGCTTCTGGGCCGTCCTGTCCGGGTTGATCCCTCCCGACGACCGGCCGATGATCCAGGAGCTGCAGGCTTCGCTGCGTTAACGCCCGGCCAGCTCGCGCGACCGCGCCGCCGCCGCGGCGACCGTGTCGCCGAGGAGCCGGGTCAGCGCGCCCGATCCGTCGAGCACCGCCAGGCCCGCGTCCGTCGTCCCGTTGGGGCTCGTCACCTGCTCGCGCAAAGCGGTCGGCGGCGCCCGTCGCTCGGCGGCCAAGGCGGCGGCGCCGACCACCGTTTCCAGCGCGAGGCTCGCCGCCAGCGGCCGCGGCAGCCCGGCGGCCACGCCGGCGGCCTCGAGCGCCTCGATGAAACGGAAAACATAGGCCGGTCCCGAACCCGAAACCCCCGTCACCGCGTCGAACAGCGACTCGTCATCGACCCAGTGGACCTGCCCCACCGCCGCCATGAGCGCCTCGGCCGCGGCCCGCCGCTCGTCGGAAACAGGGCCGAACATCACCGTCGTGCCCTGCCCGAGCCGTGCCGGCGTGTTCGGCATCGCGCGCACGACCGGGGCGGCGAAGCGCTCGGACAAGGTTGCGTGTCGAGTGCCGGCGAGGATCGAAACGAGCAGCGCGTCCGCGGCGACGCGCCCGGCCAGCGATGGCGCGACCGCGTCGAGCAACTGCGGCTTGATCGCGAGGACGACGACCGCCGGAGCGCCGGCCGCGGCATCCACCGACGGCGCGACGGCGACGCCCTCGGGCAGTGCCTTCGGGTGGGGGTCGATGACCGTGACGTTCGCGGCCGGCAGACCGCAGGCGAGCCACCGATCCAGGAGCGCGCCGCCCATGTTGCCGCCGCCGACGAGCCAGAGCGGGCCGATACCCGGAAGCAGCTTAGGCCTCGCCCACCGTGTCGATGAGCGCCGCGTCGAGCGCTTCGGAGGGCTTCTTGCCGGCCCACAGCACGAATTGGAACACGGGGTAGTAGCGCTCGCACTCGTCGACCGCCGCTTCGACGAGCGTCTCGGCCTGCTCGAGCGAGAGGCCCAGGTCCTCGTCGCCGTTCAGCAGCGTGGCGTGGCGGAACAGCAGCGTGCCGTCGGACGCCCACATCTCGAAGTGGCCCATCCACAGCTGCTCGTTGATCAGGCCGACGGTCTCGTAGATCGCGCCGCGCTTGGCTTCGGGCACACGTATGTCCGGCAGCGCGAGGAACTGGAGCATCCGCTCCTCTTCGCGCCAAAGCGCCCGCACCTGATATTGCGTCCAGGACCCCTCGATCGAGGCGACGATCTCGTCGTCCCCGTTGCGCTCGCAAGCCCAGCCGTGCGCGCCGAAATAATGCTCGAGCATGTCGATCGGCGCGGCGGGCGGCGGCGTGATCTCGGTTTCGAGGTGGGTCACGCGACCGGTCTCCTCAGTCCAACGCGGCGATGCTGTCGGCGACGAAACGAGTCGGCAAGCCCCGCCATGCCGTCCGGTGGCGGATTTCTGTGGATAATCACCCTTTCTCGGCCTGCGGCCCTTCGCCGGCGCGGCGCTTGGCTTCTTCGGCGGTGGGGTCGAGCTCCGATGCGGCGGCGTCGGGCGCCCCCCCGCGGCCGTCAAGCGCATCGAGTCGCGCGCGCAGCGCCTCGACCTCGGCCCGGGCGTTGGCCGCCAGCGCCTTCACCGCCTCGAACTCGTCGCGACGGACGAGGTCCATGCCGCCGACGAAGCGCTCGACGGCCTGGCGCATCGACGCCTCCATCTCGCGCGCGACGCCGGCGAAGGTGCCGGCCGCGCCGTTGGCGATCTTGGCGAGGTCTTCGAAGATGCGGTTCTGCGACTGCACGGATGTCACTCCTGCGGGGGCAAGCGCACATCGACGCTCGCGTTGGAAACGTTCGGCCCGCCGTCCGGGTTCAGCTCGTGGATGCGCCAATTGAGCACGCCGGCGAAAACGAGCCAGGCGAGGTAGGGCACCATCAGCCAGCCCGCGGTGCGGCGAACTAAGGCGAACGCCACCGTCGTCAGAAGCGCGAGCAGGAAGATCGCGACGATGAGCCAGAAAGCTTCCTCGATGCGGTGGAAGCGAAAGAACAGCGGCGACCAGCCGAGGTTGGCGAGGAGCTGGAGGGCGAACAGCGCGAGCGCCGGCCCGCGCCAGCGCGCGCCGCGCGCGCTCCACACGAGCGCGACCGCGACGCCCATCATGCCGTAGAGGACCGTCCAGACGATGCCGAAGACTTCGCCGGGCGGATAGGCGGCGGGCTTGACCAGCGCGGCGAACCATGGGTTGTCCTCGCCCGAACCGGCAAGGCGGCCCGACAACGTGCCGAGCAGCAGCACGAGCGGCACGGCGACGAGCGCAGCGCGGATCAGCGACGAGCGCAGTTGCTGCGGTGAAGCGAGTTCGGCCATACCCCCTTACTCCGCGGGTTGCGGCCGTGCGCCGAGCTCGGCCTCGAGCTTGCGCGCGACGGCTTCGGGCGAACCGGTCCGGCGCGCGAGCCGGTTGTAGAACACCGGGATGAGGAACAGAGTCAGCAGGGTCGCCAGGCTCACGCCCCAGACGATGACGACGCCGATCGCCTCCCGCGCCCCCGCGCCGGCCCCCGACGCGAGCATCAGCGGGACGGCGCCGGCGACGGTCGCGATCGACGTCATCAGGATCGGGCGCAGACGACGCGTCGCGGCCTCGATCGTCGCTTCCTCGATCGATCTACCCGCGTCGCGAAGCTGGTTGGCGAACTCGACGATGAGGATGCCGTTCTTGGCGGCCAACCCCACGAGCATGACGATGCCGATCTGGCTGTAGATGTTGAGCGTGCCGCCCATCACCCACAGCCCGAGGACGCCACCGCCGACCGCGAGCGGCACCGTCAGGATGATGACCGCCGGGTGCACGAAGCTTTCGAACTGCGCGGCGAGCACGAGATAGACGATGAGGATCGTCAGCAGGAAAACGACGACGATCGACGAACCGGTCTGCTTGAACGACAGCGACTCCCCCTTGTAGCCGACCTGCGTGACCTCGGGGATCTCCGCCGCTTGCGCCTCGAGCCAGATCAGCGCCTCGCCGAGCGTGTAGCCGGGCGCGAGGTTGCCCGAGATCGTGATCGCCCGGAGCTTGTTGTAGCGGCTGAGCGAGCCCGCGTCCGCGTAGCTGCGCAGCGACACGAGGTTCGACAGCGGGATGAGTTGGCCGGTCGTGCCCGATCGCACGAAGACGTTGGTGAGGTCCTGCGGGCTGATGCGGTCCTCGGCTTCCGCCTGGAGGACGACGTAATATTCCTCGCCGCGGTCGAGATACGTCGTCGTGCGGCGCGAGCCCATCATCGTCTCGAGCGTCGTGCCGATCTCCTCGACCGAGACGCCGAGGTCGCCGGCGCGCGCGGTGTCGATGTCGATGAGGAGCTGCGGGCGCGTCTCCTTGTAGTCGCTTTCGAGGTCGACGAGCCCGGGATTGCTCTCCGCGGCGGCGAGGATGCGGTCGCGGGCGCGGGCGAGATTCTCGAAGGTGTCGCCGGCGATCACGAATTGGATCGGCTGGCCGCGCCCCCGCGAAAGCGCCGACGGCGCGCTCGCGTTGACGCGCACCGCCGGGTGCCGGCGCAGCCGTTCCTGCGCCTCCTCCACCACGTCGCGCGTCGTGTAGTCGCGTTCGTCCCACGGATGGAGGAAGACGGTCATGCGGCCGCCCGAGAAGTCTTCGCTGGCGCCGAAGGAGTTGGGCGCCCGCATCATGAGCCGCCGGATCTTCCCCTCCTCGACCATCGGCATCAGGCTGCGCTCGAGCTCGCCCATGTAGCGGAGCATCGTGTCCCAGCCGGTGCCCTCGGCGCTCGAGGCGATGACGTTGAACAGGCCCTGGTCCTCTTCGGGCGCCAGCTCGGACTGGAGCGTCCCGCCCAGCCCCAGGCAGGCGAGCACGACCGCAAACGACGCGCCGCCCACGAGCAGCGGCCGGTGGAGGAGCCGGCGCAGCACATCGGAGTAGCGCGCGTTCAACCGCTCGAACCGGGCATCGACCCACCGCACGAAGCGGTTGCTGTGCCCCGCCGGCTTCAGCAGTTTCGAACAGAGCATCGGCGTTAGGCTGAGCGCGACGAAGCCGGAGAAGGCCACCGCGCCGATCATCGCGGCGGCGAGCTCGCGAAAGAGCATACCCGTGTTGCCGCTGATGAACATCACCGGCACGAAGACCGCGCAGACGACCGCGGTGGTCGCGATGACGGCGAACGCCACCTGCCCCGCGCCCTTGTAGGAAGCGACCAGCGGCGACTCGCCCGCCTCGATGCGGTGATAGATGTTCTCGAGCACGACGATCGCGTCGTCGACGACGAGACCGATCGCCAGCACGAGCGCGAGCAGCGTCAACAGGTTGATCGAGAAACCGAACGCCCAGAGCACGATGAAGGTGGCGACGAGGCAGATCGGCACGGTCACCGTCGGGATCAGCGTCGCACGCGCCGATCCGAGGAAGACGTAAATCACCAAAACCACCAGCACCGCCGCCTCGGCGAGCGTCACGTAGACGTTGTCGATCGCCGCCGAGATGAACTGCGACGAGTCGGCGTTTATGTTCATCTGCAGACCGGCCGGCAGGTTGGGCCGGATGCGCTCGATCTCGGCCTTGGCGGTCTCGGCGACCGCCAGCGTGTTCGCGCCCGACTGGCGGATGATGCCGATGCCGATCGCCGGCTCTCCGTTCGACCGCAGGATGTTGTACGGATTCTCCGGGCCGACCTCCACGCGCGCGACGTCGCCGAGGCGCACGAGGTACCCGTCGGTGCCCCGCGAGACGACGAGGTTCGCGAAGTCCTGCGGCGTGGCGTAGGCCCGGTTGAGGCGAACGGTCAGGTTCTGCGCGTCGGTCTCGACGCGGCCCGCCGGAAGCTCCACGTTCTGCGTGCGCAGCGCGCGCTCGACGTCGCCGGTGGTGAGGTTGAGCGCCGCGAGCCGTTCGCGGTCGAGCCAGACCCGCATCGCCGGGCGCGCCTCGCCGCCGATCTGGACGCGCGCCACGCCGTCGATCGAGCTGAAGCGGTCGACGAGGAAGCGGTCGACGTAATCGGTGAGCTGAAGCGGGGTCCACCCAGGACCCGACACGCTGACCCACATGATCGGTTGCTCGTCGGCGTCGACCTTGCGGATCTCCGGCGGATCGGCGTCTTCGGGCAGATTGTCGAGTACGCCGCTGATCCGGTCGCGCACGTCGTTCGCCGCCGAGTCGATGTCTCGGTTGGGCGAAAATTCGATGCTGATGTCGGCGCGGCCGTTCTGCGAGTTCGACGTGATCGACTCGACACCCTCGATGCCGCTGATGCGGTCCTCGATCACCTGGGTGATGCGGCTTTCGACGACGTTCGCCGCCGCCCCCCGGTAGGCGACGTCCACCGAGACGATCGGCGGGTCGATGTCGGGGATCTCGCGCACCGACAGGCGCGTGAACGCCACCGCGCCCGCGAGCACGAGCAGGATCGCGAGAACCGCCGCGAAGACCGGCCGCTTGACCGAGACGTCCGAGAGCACCATCGGGTCCTACCCCGTCCGCTCGGCGTCGGACGCTGGCGCCGTCCGCACCTGGCCGCCGTCCCGGACCTTCACCGTCCCCTCCGCCACGATCCGATCGCCCGCCTCGAGCCCGCGTCGCACCTCGACCATTCCGTCCTGCCGCGCGCCGATCTCGACCGGCGTCTTGAGCGCCGTGTTCTCCGCGTCGACCTTGTAGACGAAGCTGCGGTCCCGCTCCGGCACCAACGCCAGCTCCGGCACCGCGAGCGAAGTGCGCGGATTGGCGATCACGCTCACTGTCAGCAGCATACCGGGCTTCAAACGCGCCTGCGGGTTCGGGAGCACGGCGCGCACCGTGACCGATCGGGTCACCGGATCGATCGTCGGTTCGATACTCTCGATCGTGCCTCGGAAGACCTCGCCCCGATAGGCGGCCGCCTGAGCTTCGATCGGCTGGCCCTGGCGCATCGCCGCGAGGAAGGTTTCCGGCAGGCTGAAGTCGAGCTTGATCTGCGACAGGTCGCTGATCGTCGCGATCTCCGTGCCGGCGCTGACAGTCGCGCCCGACGAGATCCGACGCAGACCGACCACGCCCGAGAACGGCGCGCGGATGATGCGGTCGCCGATCTGCGCCTGGACCGAACCGGCCTGGGCGCGGGCGGAGTTCACGGCGGCGACCTGCTCGTCGACGCGGGCGTTGGTCGCGAAGCCGCGCGCCTGCAGCTGGCGCAGCCGATCGAGCTGCTGCTGCGCCTCGGTGAGCTGCGCCTGCGCGGCGCGCAGGTCGGCGGACTCCTCGCCGCGCGCGAGCTCGGCGATGACCTGGCCGCGGCGGACATATTCGCCGTCGCCGAAATTCAGCCGCACGATGCGTTCGGTGACGGTCGAGGTGAGCGTGGTCGACTCGCGCGCGTAAGCCGTGCCGACCGCCTCGATCCGGTCGGCGAAGGCCACCGGCTTGACCGTGTCGACGACCACTGACGGCGCGAAGCCCGCGCCGCCCGGCCCGCCGGGTCCCTTGGCCGCGTCACCCTGGCCGCAGGCGGCGAGCCCCAGCAGGGCCGCGACCGCCGAAAGCTTAGGTAAGCGAACCCACATCGAACTTCCGTCTCCAACGATCCGCGGCGCGTCGCTAGCCTTTGGCGCCAAGTCCGGCACAACGCAATGACGGTACTACCCGTACCGCCCCGATCCCTCGCGCAAGCGACAGGATCGCGCCGGGCGCCGACTGCGCTTATCCTGGCCCGGCAGATATGGGAGCGAGCGCCATGCAGGTCGAGGCCGCCGTCGTGACCGCCTTCGGTCAGCCCTTCGAAGTGAAGCGGCTGGAACTCGCCGAGCCGCACCCCGACGAGGTGCTGGTGCGCCTGGTCGCCGTCGGCATCTGTCATTCCGACGCCGCCGTGCAGCACGGCGCGTTCGGCGCGCCGTTGCCGATGGTGCTCGGCCACGAGGGTGCCGGCGTCGTCGAACGGGTCGGCGCCAACGTGACCGACCTCGAGCCCGGCGATCATGTCGTGCTGTCCTACGCTTCCTGCGGGAACTGCCGACGCTGCGACTCGGGGGCGCCGCAATATTGCGTCGAGTTCGGCCTGCGGAACTTCTTCGGCTGGCGCCCCAACGGCGAGCCGAGCTTCCGCGACGGGGACCGGCCCGTCCACGGCGGCTTCTTCGGCCAGTCCTCGTTCGCCACCCACGCGCTCGCGATGCGGCGCAATACCGTGAAGGTGCCGAAGCACCTGCCGCTCGAGATCCTGGGCCCGCTCGGCTGCGGCCTGCAGACCGGGGCCGGCACGGTGCTCAACACGCTCAAGCCGGCGGCCGGCAGCTCGATCGTCGTCTTCGGCGTCGGGACCGTCGGCATGGCGGCGGTGATGGCGGCGAAGGCGGCGGGCTGCGATCCGATCGTCGCGGTGGACGTGCACGACGACCGCCTCGGCCTCGCGCCCCAGCTCGGCGCGACTCACGCGGTGCGCGGCGACGATCCTGAGCTGCTCGCGAAGCTCCAGGCCATCCTGCCCGACGGCGCGGAAGCCACGATCGACACCAGCGGCCGGCCGAACATCATCCGGACGGCCACCGACATCCTTGCGGTCCGCGGCACCTGCGTGGTGCTCGCGGTGATCCCGGGCCAGGAGGCGAGCATCCAGCCCGGCTTCCTCTTGGGCGGCCGATCGATCCGCGGCGTCACCGAAGGCGACGCCGACCCGCAGGACTTCGTCCCGCGCATGATCGAGCTGTTCGAGGCGGGCCATTTCCCGTTCGACCGGCTCGTGCGCTTCTATCGGCTGGCCGAGATCAACGAAGCGATCGACGACATGCACGCGGGCCGCGCGATCAAACCGATCCTCCGCCTGCACGCCTGACCGCAACCGACGCAACCCTCCCCTGGCCGCTTCGTTGACCCCGCTCGACCCGACATCGGGCGAGCGAGGAGAGACGCATGGCCAAGAAGGGCGACCACGACGGCAAGAGCGGCCGGTCGGACACGATGAGCGGCAGCGCCAAGCAGCACAGTAACAAGAACGAAAACAGCCGCACGGGTCACAAGCAGAACGGCGGCCACGGCGGTCATCGATAGGAGGCGGCCATGGCCGGCAACAGCAACAACAAGCAGAACAAGAACAACAACCGCAACCCGACGCTTCGCGACCACGAGCGCATGAAGGGCCGGTCGGGCCCCGCGATCCACGAGAAGGGCGTGCTCGCCACGAACGGCGGCGACACGAGCGACATGGGCGCCGACGGCACCCCGTCGACCGGCGGCCACGGCATGAGCCGCGACAGCGGCCACAACTAGGAGTCAGGTCATGGCGCACGGCGACAACCCGGCCGACCGCTACAACCACCGCGTCGCGCGCGAGCGCGACCGCGAACGCCCGATCGGCGAGATGCCCGAAGCCCTGCGCGGCGTCGGCGTCGACAACCGCGAAACGTCCCAAGGCGAGATCGAACCGTTCGACGCCTCGGTCCAGCAGGAAGGCCGTCGCCGCAACCTGCTCGGGCAGGACGACGAGCGCGCGGGCGCCGGCGGCGCGCCCGACACCGGCGCGGGCGATTCGGGCAGCACGCTCGGCACGCAGGGCGGTCGGCGCGAGCAGGACCGGTAGGAGGCACGCGATGGGCGACAAGAAGGCGAAGGACCTGCCGAACGAGGGCCAGAACCTGTCGGGATCCGGCGCGAACGACCACAAGCCAGGCGACAAGAAGCGCGGCGCGGGCCTGACGGCGCAGGACGCCGGCACCGGCCAGCTGCGCAGCGGCAAGAACACGCAAGGCACCGGCATCTAGAGGAGCCAGTCATGGCCAACGAACGGCACAAGCAGACCCGCCCGGTGGGCGACGAAGACCTGACCGGGCAGCGCGACTCGGAAGAGCTCAACATCCGGGACGGGGGCGTCGGCCCCTCGGGCACCAGCTTCAGCTCGACGGGCCGCATCGGCGGGCTCGGCAATACGTCCGACGGCATGCACATGCGGCGCGACGGCGATCCTTCGATTGAGGGCGACCACGCCATCGACGGGTCGAACATCATCGACACCAACCTCACCGACGCGGGAGTCAATCCGTACGACTCCGGCGACGCCAACCGGGATCACCGCGATGGCGAATGACCGCGAGACCAAGAGCTTCGAGGTGAAGCGGGACGAGCGCCCGGACTATTCGGCCGCCGCCCGCAACCAGGACCAACGCGGCGGGCGCCTCACCCAGGGCGAGGCGGGCGGCACGATGAGCGGCAATCGCGATGCCGACCTCCGTCCGCACGGGGAAGCCGGCAGCTCGGGCGTCGGCCTCCCGCCGATGCCCGACAACGACATGCGCATCAGCACGCGCGACGGCGCCCGGGAGAGCGGCGGCACGCGAGCCTTGGGCGCCTCGACGGGAACCGGACCGGATCAGGACACAGGAGTTGAAGATGACCGATGACCGCGACCGCATCGACAACGACGACGCCTCGCGCCACGAGGACCGGAACCGGACCGACGACGTCGCCGGCAAGGGCCTGAGCGCGAGCCGAACCGGCCATCGCGACCGCAACGACGACATGTCGGACATCGGCGGCACCGACGAGATGACCGGCTCGACCGGCGGCCTCGCGGGCACCAGCCGTTAGGCGGCGCACATGGCCGACGCGAACCGCGAACGTCCGGCGACGGACGAGGCCCCCCGGACCGGGCGCGACGAGCGGGCCACGGGCGCGCCGTCCGTGCGACGGGACGGCCTGTCCGAGAACGACGCGCCCCGAGGCGGCGTCGACAGCGCGGATTTCCCCGGCATCGCCGCGCCCTGATCGACGCGAGGAGGCGGCTCGCCCGCCAGAAACCGGACGGTCGCCGCGCGTCGCGCGTCTCACCACATCGTCTGCGCGGCGCGGGACGGCCATTCGTCGTCGTAGCGCTCGCCGCCGACCTCGCCGTCGGACAGCGCCGCGAGAATCAGACCCGGCGTGGGGAGCGACCTCGGGTCGACGTGCCGCGCCGGGTTCCACAGTTCGGAGCGCACGATCGCGCGGGCGCACTGGAAGTAGGCCGCCTCCACGGCGATCACGATCGCGGTGCGCGGCGCCTGCCCGTCGACGGCGAAGGAGGCGAGAAGATCGGGATCGACGGACAGCCGGGCCCGGCCGTTCACCCGGAAGGTCGTGCCGGACCCCGGGATCAGGAACAGCAGCGCGACGCGCGGGTCGCGCACGATGTTGCGCAACGAGTCGATGCGGTTGTTGCCGCGCCGGTCGGGCATGACCAGCGTGCGGTCGTCGACGACGCGCACGAAGCCCGACTTGTCGCCGCGCGGCGAGCAGTCGAGCCCCTCGGGCCCGCAGGTCGCCAGCGCGACGAAGGGCGAGGCCTCCACCAGCGCGCGGTAGTGCGGCGTAATCCGGTCGATCTCCTTCACGGTCGAAGCCGGCACCGGCTTCACATGGTAGATCGCCTCCAGCTCCTCGAGGGTCGCGACGTGGCTCATGCCGGCCACCATCGCGCAGGGCCGGCTATCCCGCCAGCGCCTTCTTGAGCAGCTCGTTCACGACCGCCGGGTTGGCCTTGCCGCCGGTCGCCTTCATCGTCTGCCCGACGAAGAAGCCGAACAGCTTGTCCTTGCCTGAGCGGTACTCCGCGACCTTGTCGGCGTTGCCCGCCATCACTTCAGCGATCGCCTTTTCGATGGCGCCGGTGTCGCTCACCTGCTTCAGGCCGCGCTCCTCGACGATCTCGCCCGCGCCCTTGCCGGTCTCGAGCATCAGCGCGAACACGTCCTTGGCCAGACGGCCGGAGAGCGTGCCGTCGGCGATGAGCGCGAGGAGCTCCGCGCCCTGCCCCGGCGAGATCGGGCTTTCCGCCATGGCGCGGTCGCCGCTCTTCAACGCGCCGAACAGGTCGGAGATCACCCAGTTGGATGCCGCGCGCGCGACTTCGGCCTCGGATTTGCCCTGACGCGTGGCGCTTTCGGCGAGCAGCGCCTCGAAATAGTCGGCGGTCTCCTTTTCGGCCGTGAGCACGCCCGCGTTGTAGGCGGTGATGCCGAGGTCGGCCTCGTAGCGCGCGCGCTTGGCGTCGGGCAACTCGGGCAGGCTCGCCTCGCATTCCGCGACGAACTCCTCCGACAGCTCGAGCGGCAGGAGGTCGGGATCGGGGAAGTAGCGGTAGTCGTGCGCCTCCTCCTTGGAGCGCAGCGAGCGCGTCTCGCCGCGGTCGGGATCGAACAGCCGCGTTTCCTGCGTGATCGTGCCGCCGGATTCGAGCACTTCGATCTGGCGCCGCGCCTCGTACTCGATCGCCGCCATGACGAAGCGGACCGAATTGACGTTCTTGATCTCGCAACGGGTCCCGAACGGCTCCCCAGGCCGCCGCACCGACACGTTCACGTCGGCGCGCATGGAACCTTCTTCCATGTTGCCGTCGCACGAGCCGACGTAGCGCAGGATAGTGCGCAGCTTGCGCACGTAGGCGCCGGCCTCTTCGGGCGAGCGCATGTCCGGCTTCGACACGATCTCCATCAGCGCCACGCCCGACCGGTTCAGGTCGACGTGGCTCTTCGCCGGGCTCTGGTCGTGCATCGACTTGCCCGCGTCCTGCTCGAGGTGGATGCGCTCGATGCCGACCGGGCGGCTCGCGCCGCCTTCCAGCTCGAGGACGAGCTCGCCCTCGCCGACGACCGGATGCTGGTACTGGCTGATCTGGTAGCCCTGCGGCAGGTCCGCGTAGAAGTAGTTCTTGCGATCGAAGCGCGACCAGCGGTTGATCCTGGCGCCGAGCGCGAGCCCGGTGCGCACCGCCTGCCGCACGCATTCGCCGTTGATGACCGGCAGCATGCCCGGCATCGCGGCGTCGACGAAGCTGACCTGGCTGTTCGGCTCGGCCCCGAACGCGGTCGAGGCGCCCGAGAACAGCTTCGACCGCGACACCACCTGCGCGTGCACCTCGAGGCCGAGCACGACCTCCCACTCGCCGGTCTCGCCCTGGATGCGGAAAGGCTTCACGTCGCTCATCTCTACCACCACCGCTCCGGCTTCGCGGCGAAGTTCGCCGCGCGTTCGATCGCGTAGCCCGCGTTCAGGACGCCCTCCTCGTCGAGCGCCCGGCCGATGATCTGCAGGCCGAGCGGCAGCCCGTCCTTGTCGAGCCCGGCGGGCACCGACATCGCCGGCAGCCCGGCGAGCGACGACGGGACCGTGAACACGTCGTTCAGGTACATCGCGATCGGATCGTCCGACTTGGCGCCGAAAGCAAAGGCGGCCGACGGCGCGGTCGGCGTCAGCAGCAGGTCGCAGCTCGCCCAGGCGTCCTCGAAATCGCGCGCGATGAGCGCCCGCACCTTCTGCGCCTTGAGATAGTAGGCGTCGTAGTAGCCGGCCGATAGAACGTAGGTGCCGATCATGATCCGGCGCTTCACCTCCGGCCCGAAGCCGGCGGCGCGCGTCGCCTCGTACATGTCGATCAGCGAACCCTTCTCGGGCCCGGCGCGCAGACCGTACCGGACGCCGTCGTAGCGCGCGAGGTTCGACGAGGCTTCCGCCGGGGCGACGATGTAGTAGGTCGGCAGCGCGTATTTGGTGTGCGGCAGCGACACGTCGACGACCTCGGCGCCCGCATCCTTCGCCCAATCGATCCCCCGGCGCCACAGCGCCTCGATCTCCGGCGGCATGCCGTCCAGGCGATACTCCTTCGGGATGCCGACGCGCTTGCCCCTCAGGCTACCGGTCAGCGCGGCTTCGTAGTCCGGCACCGGCACGTCGAGCGAGGTCGAGTCCTTCGGATCGAAGCCGGCCATCGACTTCAGCAGGATCGCGCAGTCGCGCACGTCGCGCGCCATTGGCCCGGCCTGATCGAGCGAGGAGGCGAAGGCGACGATGCCCCAGCGCGAGCAGCGGCCGTAGGTCGGCTTGATGCCGGCGATGCCGGTGAAGGCGGCGGGCTGGCGGATCGAGCCCCCGGTGTCGGTGCCGGTCGCACCGGCGCACAGCCGCGCGGCGACCGCCGACGACGAGCCGCCCGACGAGCCGCCGGGGACCAGCGCGGCGTTCCCCTGCCCGCGCCATGGCGACAGCACGTTGCCGAAGGCGCTGGTCTCGTTCGACGAGCCCATCGCGAACTGGTCCATGTTGAGCTTGCCGAGCATGCCCGCGCCGTCGCCGAACAGCCGGGCGCTCACCGTGCTCTCGTACGGCGGCACGAAGCCTTCGAGGATCTTCGACGCCGCGGTGGTCGGTACGCCCTCGGTGCAGAACAGGTCCTTGATGCCCAGCGGGATGCCGGCGAGCGGCTTCGCCTCCCCGCGGGCGAGCGCCGCGTCGGCCGCCTCGGCCGCCTTCATCGCGTGCTCGGGCGTCTCGACCAGGAAGGCGTTGAGCGCGCGCGCGCCTTCGACCGCCGAGACATGCGCCGCCGCCAGCTCCCTGGCGGAGAAGGACTTGGCGCGCAGGCCGTCGCGCATCTGCGCGAGCGAAAGATCGGTCAGGTCGGTCACTATTCGATCACCTTCGGCACGGCGAAGAAGCCGAACTCGCCCTGGGGCGCGTTCGCCAGCACCTTGTCGGGATAGCCGCCGTCGGTGACGGCGTCCTCGCGCCAGCGCAGCCTGTTGGGGATGACCGCGGTCATCGGTTCGACGCCGTCGGTGTCGACCTCGCCCAGTTGCTCGATCCAGCTCAGGATGCCGTTCAGCTCGCGCTCGAGCGGCTCGACCTCGTGCGTCTCGAGCTTGATGCGCGCCAGATGCGCGATGCGTTTGACGGTGGCGGCGTCGACCGACATGCGTGTTGTCCCCGCGTGGAAAGCCCGCGCGCTTAGCACGCGGTTTCGCGGCGCGGCAAGCCGACGCTCGGCCGCACCTCACCCGCTCGGCCCCGCCGCGGAGCGGCCCGACGCGGCGCCGCGACGCCATCGATGTTCTCGCGGTACCGGCGCCATGCTATGCCCCGCCCGCATTCGGAGGCAAGCGCATGGCGGCACGTCGTTTTCTGTGGATCATCGCGATCGTCATCATGATCGTGATCGCGGCCGCGTTCGCCTATCGCCTGTTCGGCACCCAGATCATGCGGATGGCCATGGTGCCGAGCGTGACGTTCGAGGAGAGCGCCAAGGCACCCGATCCGCTCTACGGCAACCCCGCCGGCTGGCTCGCGCATCCCGCGCTGCCCGGCAACCCGGCGCGCTGGGCGCCGGAGGGCTACCAGGCCGCGCCCCGGCCCGGCGCGGCGGTCTTCTACATCACGCCGACCGCCTATCTGAGCCGCGACCGCTGGAACGCGCCGCTCGACGACACGGACACCAACGACCGCCTCGCGATCTTCCTGCGCAGCCAGGCGACCGTGTTCAACGGCGTCGCCGACGTGTGGTCGCCGCGGTACCGCCAGGCGACGTTCGGCGCCTTCCTGACCAGCGAGGCCGACGCGCTGCGCGCGCTCGACTTCGCCTACGGCGACGTGCGCCGCGCCTTCGACGCCTTCCTCGAAGACGTGCCGGCCGACCGGCCGATCATCCTCGCCGGTCACAGCCAGGGGTCGCTCCACCTGCTGCGGCTGCTGCGGGAGCGCGTCGCGGGCAAGCCGCTCGCGCGCCGGGTGGTCGCCGCCTACGTCGCGGGCTGGCCGATCTCGATCTCCGCGGACCTGCCGGCGCTCGCCCTTCCCGCCTGCGCGACCGCCGGCCAGCCCGGTTGTGTCCTGAGCTGGCAGAGCTTCGCCGAACCCGCCGATCCGAAGCAGATCATGGCGGTTTACGACGCTACGCCGGGCTACACGGGGGTGCCGCGCCGGGGCACGCCGATGGTCTGCACCAACCCGCTGCTCGGCGCGCCGGGCGAAGCGCCGGCCGCCGCCAACATGGGCACGCTGCTGCCCAACAGCGACCTTTCCGCCGCCACGCTCGAGCCGGGTCGCGTTGGCGCCCGCTGCGACGCGCAGGGCTTCCTCCTGATCGGCGAGCCGCCCGAAGGGCTCGGCAACTACGTGCTGCCGGGCAACAACTACCACGTCTACGACTACCCGCTGTTCTGGGCGAACCTGCGCGCCGACGCCGAGGCGCGGCTCAACGGCTGGCAGGCCGCGCGGTGATCACCACCGACACCGCGACCTTCCTCGCCGCGCTGCCCGAGGGCGGCCGCCTCGCCGGGCTCGACGTCGGCACCAAGACGATCGGGCTGGCGCTGTGCGACGCCGGCTGGTCGTTCGCCTCGCCCGCCGAGACCATCCGGCGGACGAAGTTCACCGTCGACCTCGAGGCGCTGAAACGTTTCGTCGCGCGCGAGCGCGTCCGGGGCCTCGTCGTCGGCCTGCCGCTCAGCATGGACGGCAGCGACAGCCCGCGGACCCAGTCGGTCCGCGCCTTCGCCCGCAACGTCGAAGGCCCGCTCGGCCTCCCCGTCCTGCTGTGGGACGAACGCTGGTCGACCCAGGCCGTCGAGCGCGCGATGATCGACGCGGACCTGAGCCGCGCGAAGCGTGCCGAGCGCGTCGACAAGCTCGCCGCCGCGCACATCCTCCAAGGCGCGATCGACGCGCTGGCCTATCTCCCCGGAGACCGCTAGACAGCGGCTTTAATGACTCGCGCAGCACTCGACGGGGTTCACCCGTTCCCGCACCGCCATCTGCTCGGCATCGAAGGGCTCCGGCCGTGGGAGATCGAGTATCTCCTCGACGAGGCGGAAGCCTGGATCGACTTCAACCGCCTGCCCGCCAAGCGCGACGACCGGCTGGCGGGCCTCACGCAGATCAACGCCTTCTTCGAAAACTCTACGCGCACGCTCCTTTCGTTCGAGATCGCGGGCAAGCGACTGGGCGCCGACGTCGTCAACATGACGGTCGCGGCCTCGTCGGTGAAGAAGGGCGAAACGCTCCTCGACACGGCGCTGACGCTCAACGCCATGCACCCCGACGTCATCGTCATCCGCCACGACGCGAGCGGCGCGGTGCAGCTCATCGCGGAGAAGGTCGGCTGCCCCGTGCTCAACGCCGGCGACGGGCGCCACGAGCACCCAACGCAGGCGCTGCTCGACGCGCTCACGATCCGCCGCCGCAAGGGACGCATCGCCGGGCTGACGGTGGCGATCTGCGGCGACATCCTGCACAGCCGCGTCGCCCGGTCGAACTTCCAGCTCCTGGGCGCGCTCGGCGCCAAGGTGCGCGCGGTCGCCCCGCCGACGCTGCTCGGCGCCGACGTCGATCGTCTCGGGGTCGATGTGTTCACCGACATGGACGAGGGATTGGACGGCGCGGACGTGGTGATGATGCTGCGCCTCCAGCGCGAGCGGATGTCGGGTGCCTACGTGCCCTCGACGCGCGAGTACTTCCGGTTCTTCGGGCTGACGCCGCAGCGCCTCGCCGCCGCCAAGCCCGACGTGCTGATCATGCACCCCGGCCCGATGAACCGCGGAGTCGAGATCGACACGGCGGTCGCCGACGACATCAGCCGCTCCGCCATCACTGAGCAGGTCGAGATGGGCGTCGCGGTGCGCATGGCCTGCCTCGACGTGCTCACGCGATCGCGGCGCGGATTGGAGGGCTGGGCGTGACCCCGATCGCCTTCACCAACGCGCGGCTGGTCGACCCGGCGACCGGTCTCGACCGACCCGGCACGCTCGTCGTCCGGGGCCGCGAGATCGCCGCGATCGACCAGCCGGCGCCCGACGGTGCCCGGGCGGTCGACTGCGAGGGCCGCGTTCTCGCACCGGGCCTGTTCGACGCCGGCGTGTTCAAGGCGGACGCCGCGGCCTGCCTCGCCGGCGGCATAACGCGCGTGCTCCTGATGCCCGACCAGTCGCCGCCGCTCGACGATCCGGCGCTGATCGAACGCGCTCAACGGATCGGCAAGCCGCACGTCTGGGTGCATCCGCTCGCCGCCGCGACCCGCGGCCTCGAGGGCACCGAGCTCGCAGAGATCGGCCTGATGCAGATCGCCGGCGCGGTCGGCGTGGCGACCGGACGCCGGTGGATCGCGGACAGCGGCGTGATGCACCGGCTGATGCAATACGCCACCGCCTTCGATCTCGTGGTCGTGACTCACGCCGAGGACGCCACGCTCGCCGGCGACGCCGCAGCGACCGCCGGCGAGTACGCCACCCGCCTCGGCCTGCCGTCCGCGCCGGCCTTCGCGGAAGCGCTCGCGGTCGCGCGCGACGTGCGGTTGGCGGAAGCCACCGGGTGCCGGCTCCACCTCCGCCAGGTCACGACGGCGGAAGGCATCGACATCGTCCGGCGCGCCAAGCGCCGCGGCGTGCGCGTCACCTGCGGCGTGACGCCCGCGCACATGCTGCTCAACGATCACGCCACGGTGGGCTACCGCACCTTCGCGCGGCTTTCGCCGCCGCTGCGCGTCGAAAACGACCGGCGGGCGGTGCTCGAAGCGCTCGCCGACGGCACGATCGACGTCATCGCCTCGGGCCACGATCCGCGCATGCAGGAAGACAAACGCCTTCCATACGCCGACGCGGCGCCCGGCATGGTCGGATCCGAAACGCTCCTCGCGCTGTCGCTGAGCCTGGTCCGCGAGGATCGCCTGACGCTCCCGGACCTTCTCGCCCGCCTCGCCACCAATCCGGCTCGTCTGTTCGGCCTTCCGGGCGGGCGGCTGGCGGCCGGCGAGCCCGCCGACCTCGTGCTGTTCGATCCCGATGCCCCGTGGCGGATCGACGCCGACCGCCTTCGCGCGTCGTCGGACAACACGCCGTTCGACGGCCTGCCGGTGCAGGGTCGGATCGTCCTGACGGTGAAGGGCGGCGAGGTGGTTCGCCCGTAAACCGCCCGCCCGGAAGCGGCCTCAGGCGCGCGTCGGACCGTCGAGCCGCGCCAGCTGCACGGCGCTGGGATTCATGCTCCGGACGAAGCAGTCGCGGCCCTTCGTCTGCAGCGTCTCGCAGAGATCGATCGCCGCCGCGCGGTTGTCGAAGCCCGCGATCGCGAGGCGGTGGAAGCGACGCTCGCCGATGGTGACCTCGCTGCGCACGGCGCCGTAGCCGCCGAGCAGTTCGGCGTTGCGCTGCGCAATGCGGCGCCAGTTGCTCTCGAGAAGCTCGGGGCGGTCGTAGGCGCCGAGCTGGACCACCCACCGGCCGGTCATGACGGCGCCCACGTTCGGCGCCGCGATTCCGACGCGGCCGGGAAGCAGGCGCTCGATCTCGGTCGGCGCGGCGGCCGGTGCGACCGCGGCGGGCGCCAGAGCGACCTTCACGGCCGCCTGCGTTTCGGGCGCGACCGTCGGCTCGACGCTCGCCACCTCGATGGTCTCGACCGCCGCGACGGGCGACGCGGGCATCACGGCCGCCTGCTGCACCAGCCGAGCCGCCGGGGGCACGTAGGCGAGCCCGATCGGGCGGCCTTCGTCCGAGGTGATCGGGCGGACGCCGAGCAGGCTCGCGGTCTGCACAACGGGATCGGCGCTCGCGGCGAACTCCGCCCACTGCCGGATGCGGATCTCGAGCGACGCGGGGTCGAGGTCCTGCGCCGCGATCGTGCGCGCCTGCGCCCACTGCCCGTCGAGCGCATAGGCCAACGCGAGATTCTGGCGTGTCCGCGCGGAGGCCGTCGCCTCGCGCGCGGCTTGGGTCAGCAGGTCGATGCCGCGATCGGCCCGCCCCGCCAGCGCGAAGGCGAGGCCGGCATCGCGCGCGTCGCCGACGCGCTCGAGCTCGGCCAGCGCGGCGGCCTGATTTCCTTGCGCGAGCAGCGCCAGCGCCTTGCGGAGCCGCAGGCCGTCGTCGGCCGGCGCGAGCGCGAGCGCGTCGTCGCACGCCTGCACGGCCGAACGGAAACGACCCGCGTCGAAATAGGCCTGTGCGAGCGCCCGGCGCGCCTCGAGGCTGTCGGGCGCGGCCTGCACGGCCATCTCGGCCGGGGCGACCGCGTCGAGGCGCGCCTGCCCTGCCGCCGCCGCGCGCATCTGCGCCTGGAGCGCCGCGACGCCGGCCCCGACCTTGGGCTTCGGGTTCATGACCTTCGCCGTCTGGCCGCTCTGGCAACCGACGGCGGTGAGCGCGGTGGCGATCATCAGGATGCTGCGGCCCGGTTTGTTCGACATGGCTGCCCCCTTTTACGCTTCCCGATCCGTCATCGGCTCTCGGGTTCGAACTCCGCGAGGAAGCGATCGAGCGCTTCGGTCACGAGCGACTGGGCGGAGCGATGCCTGTGCGCCCCCAGCAGCCGCAGCTTCAGGTGCCGATCCGCGTCCAACCGGAGGGTGAACGCCGACTTGTTCTTCGAACCCGGCACGGCGCGCGGGCGCGGCGCGGCGTAGGCGGGCTCCGCGAAGGTCTGGGCGAGCACCGCCTGCTGCTGCACGACGACCGGCTCGGGCGCCGCGTCGTCGCGCGCCGGACCGAAGGCGATCGGCACGGGCACGGCGCGGACGACCGCGGCCGGCACCGGCGCGGGATCGTCGCCCATGTCGTTGAAGCCGAGATCGGCGTTCGGGTCGTAGAGCTGCGGGCGCATCGCCGGCTTGGCGGCGCCCTTCCGCGCCAGGAGCCCGGCGGTCAGCGAGGCGAAGGCCTTCGGTTCGCTCATGGTCTTGCTCTTCCCCTCGTGGGCCTACATCGCGGCCTTGCGGCCGAAGCCGCCGCCACCCGACGCCACGCCGGGCCGCGGCACGGGCGCCGCCATCGTGCCCGGCACGTTGAACACCGTACGTCGGAAGTTCCGTTCGAGCCGGTCGTGGATGTAGCGCCAGAGTTCCTCGACCTCGGCGGCCGACTTGCTCTTCGGGTCCACCTCCATGACCGTGCGCCCGTCGATCATCGACGCGGCGAAGTCGGTGCGGTGGTGGAGGGTGACCGGGGCGACCGTACCGTGCTGGGACAGCGCGACGGCCGCCTCGTAGGTGATCTTTGCCTTCGGCGTCGCCGCGTTCACCACGAAGATGAGCGGCTTGCCAGCGCGCTCGCAGAGGTCGACGGTCGCGCCCGCCGCGCGAAGATCGTGCGGGCTCGGCCGCGTCGGAATCACGATGAGTTCGGCGACGGCGATGACGCTCTGGATCGCCATGGTGATCGCGGGCGGCGTGTCGAGCACCGCGAGCTTGAAGCCCTTCTGCCGCAGCATCTCGAGGTCGGCGACGAGGCGCGCCACGGTGGTCTGCGCGAAGGCCGGCATCTCGTCCTCGCGCTCGTTCCACCATTCCGCGAGCGAACCCTGCGGGTCGATGTCGATGAGCACGACCGGACCGGCTCCCGCGCGCTGGGCCTGCACCGCGAGGTGCCCGCTCAACGTCGTCTTGCCCGATCCACCCTTCTGCGATGCCAACGCGAGAACGCGCATGTATCTTCCTTCTCGGACCTCGTCCCGGCCGGAAGGCTTGCCACGGCGCCGGCTAACAATCGGTAAAGATAACGGCGAAAAAGCCATGTCTTTTCAGCGGCCTGCGATAACGAGATTCTTCGTGTCGAATCCGCGGCTTACCCTTGAATTCGGGCCCCTATGTCCTACATATGTTCTCTGTTTTGCGTAGCGTTGCGTGAGCCCGCGTCACGGCGGGTCAGTGGGGTAGCATGGGCTGTACTTGGCCTCGCCTGAGCGAGACGGGACTGAGCGCGGAAGCGGTCGCCAAGCGGCGGTCGGGGATCGGCGGCTCGGACGCGAACGTCCTGCTATCCGGCGACGCCGGCGCGGGCCTGCACCTCTGGCGCGTCAAGCGCGGCGAGGTGCCGTCCGAGCGGCTCGACGACGTGCTTCCGGTGATGCTCGGCCAGTGGACGGAGGATTTCTCGCGTCAGTGGTTCGAGCGGCAGACCGGCTTGGTGGTGGACGACGCCGGCAGGTCGTTCCGCCACGCGGAGCACCACTGGATGGCCTGTTCGGTCGACGGGCTCGTCCGCCAGCCCGACGGGCGCCTGAGCCTGTTCGAGGCGAAGCATTGCTCGCACCGGGCGACCGGGCCCGAGCTCATCGACCGCTACGTCGCCCAGCTCACCCACAACATGCTGGTGACGGGCGCGGACGACGCGGTGCTGTCGGCGCTGTTCGGCAACGCCCGCTGGGAGGCCTACACCGTCGAGTTCGATCCCTTCTACGCGGGCGAGCTCCTCGAGGTCGAACAGGAATTCTGGGACTGCGTGCAGACGGGCCGGCGGCCCGTGGCCCGCCGGGTCCTGCCCCCGCCGCGCAAGGTGCGGCTCGCGGTGTGGGCAGGGAAGGATGCGATCAGGCCCGCGGCCATGCGGTGATCGCGATGTTTGGAGTGGAGTGAGAGTGATGGAAGCTGTGAAGCAAGTTCAGACCGGCGGACCCGGCAAGGTCTACGAGGCGATCGCGGCGGTGACGGCCGAGATGGCCAAGGAGGGCATCGCCAAGGGCCGCCGCAACCAGCAGCAGGGCTACCAGTTCCGCGGCATCGACGACGTGTACAACGCGCTGTCGCCCGTGCTCGCGAAGCATCGGCTCTGCATCCTGCCGCGAGTCACCGAGCGCGTGGTGCAGGAGCGCGAGACTCAGCGCGGCGGCGTGCTGTTCTACGTGACGGTGCGCGTCGAGTTCGACTTCGTGTCGGCCGACGACGGTTCGGTGCACACGGTCTGCACCTACGGCGAGGCGATGGACTCGGCGGACAAGGCCACCAACAAGGCGATGTCGGCCGCGTATAAGTACGCCGCGTTCCAGACCTTCTGCATCCCGACCGAGGGCGACAACGACGCCGACGCGACGACGCCCGAGACGACCAAGAAGGTCGAGAAGAAGCCGGCCGCGCCCGTCGTCGATCACGAGCCGGTGGCGGCCGAGGATCTTCCCGAGGACTATTTCGTCCTCGTGGACGAGCTCGAGTCGACCGAGTCGAAGGAAGAGCTGCGTCGCTGGGCGCTCAACACCACCGCCCGTCGGGCGGCGCTGCCGAAGGGCGCGCAGGCGAAGCTCCGCGAGCTGACGATCGAGCACCAGAACTCGATCAAGCAGTCGCAGATGGCCGCGGCGTAACGCCCGACCTCCGCGACAATCATGGCCCGGTCCCGACCCGTTCGGACCGGGCCTTTCTTTGCTGCCGTGCGACCGATCGTTGCGGCTCCGGTCAGGGGCGCTTCGAGGAAGCGACTTTATGGGCAGAATTTGTTACAGCCCGTACGAGGGGCGGGTGACCAGAGTAGCGGGGGGATCGATGCGCGTGGTTAAGTGGGGGGCGGCCGTGGCGGTCGCGCTGATGGCGGCGGCGCCGGGCGCGGCCGGCGTGAAGGACGGCGTCGAGAAATGGCGCGCCGGCGACCACAAGGGCGCCGTCACCGAATGGCTGCCGTTCGCCGCCCGCGGCGACGCCGACGCGCAGTTCAACCTCGGCCAAGCCTATCGATTGGGACGCGGCGTCGCCAAGGACCCCAAGATCGCCGAGGACTATTATCGCAAAGCCGCGGGACGCGGCCACGGGCCGGCGCAGGAGCGGCTCGGCCTGGAGCTATACGGGCGGACCGAGACCCGCTCCGAAGGCTTGCGCTGGCTCGAGCGCGCCGCGAACAGCAAGCAGGCGCGCGCGCAGTACGTCCTGGGCGTGGCCCACTTCAACGGCGACATCGCCCCGAGAAATTGGCCGCTCGCCTACGCCTACATCCTCCAGGCCCAGAACGCCGGCATCCCTCAGGCGCAGGCGGCGCTGGACACGATGAACGCCAACATCCCGATCAACGACCGGCGCCGCGGCGAGGAGATGGCGCAGGCCATAGCCGCCGGCACCTACGTGTCGCCGGTCGCAGCGGCGCAGCCACGACCCGCGGCCGCGGTCCAGTCCGCAGAGAGACCGGCGGAGAAGCCGCCGGTGGCGAGCCCGGTCGTCATCAAGTCGGCCGCGGCCGCTCCGGTTCCACCGAAAGCAGAGGCCGCGGTCAAGGGCTGGCGCGTGCAGCTCGGCGCTTTCTCCCAGCGCGGGCTTGCGGTCGAGGCATGGACGGGTCTCAAGGCCGCCCAGGCCGCGCTGGTCGCGGGCGTGTCGCCCGTCTACGCCCAGGCGGGCGAGATGGTGAAGCTGCAGTTGGGCCCCTTCGCGACGCGCGAGGACGCGCGCCGGCTCTGCGGTCGCCTGCAGACCGTGGGCCGAACCTGCTTCGTGGTGAACGGCTGAGGCCCGGGCTACGCAAGAGGAGTCTCCGCCGGGTTAACCCTTTTTTCGCCGGCGCACGACGAGACTAAGCCCGGATCAACGAGTCGGGAGTGGAGCCGGCCATGTCGGGCTTCGGCGTACGCCAACGGGGCTTGCCCCGAATCGATGCGCGGTATCGCAGCCGCCCGACGTGCACCTTCGCGGCGGGCACGCGGACCGAGGCCGGCCGCCTCCAGGAGGTGTCGGCCGCCGGCGCCGTCCTTCACACCAACGCCCGCCCGCCGCTGGGCGAGCGCGGAACGCTGCGCCATCCCGAGGCCGGCGAGGTGAACGCCCGGGTGACGCGTCACACGCGCGAGGGCATCGGATTGAGCTTCGATCTCGACGAGCGCAGCGTCGCGTTCGCGCTGCTCGCGCTCGCGACCGATATGACGCGCTAATCGAGGATCCAGGCGCTGCGGGGCAGGCCCTGCGCGTACAGGACAGCCGTGAGATCGCCGTGACGCACCGCGGCGTCGGCCGCCGCCTCGGTCCTCGGCTTCGCGTGGTAGGCGACGCCGAGCCCGGCGGCCTCGATCATCGGAATGTCGTTGGCGCCGTCGCCGATCGCCAGGCACGCGTCCATGGACAGGCCGCGGGCGGCGGCCTCGGCGCGCAGGACCGCGAGCTTCGTGTCGCTGTCGACGATCGGCTTGGCGACGGTTCCGGTCAGCGCATCGTCCTCGATCAACAGCTCGTTGGCGACGACTTTGGCAAATCCGATCGCCTCGCCGACCCGATCCGCGAAAGCGGTGAAGCCGCCCGATACCAGCACGGCGTGCGCCCCCCTCCCCCGCATCGTCCGGACGAGCGCGCGCGCGCCCGGCATCAGCCGAACGCGCTCCGCGTGGCACCGGTCGATCGTCGCGGCGGGCAGCCCCTTCAGCAGCGCCACGCGAGCGTCGAGCGCCGCGGCGAAATCGAGCTCGCCGCGCATCGCGGCTTCAGTGACCGCCGCGATCTGCGGCTTGAGCCCGGCGTAATCGGCCAACTCGTCGATGCACTCGACCGTGATCATCGTCGAGTCCATGTCGGCGACGAGGAGCCGCTTGATGCGACCGGCGGCCGGCTGCGCGAACAGGTCGACCGACGGCAGGCCGAGCGCGTCGACGGCGGCGCGCGCGTCCGCGGTCTGCCCGCGGAACTCGATGTCGTAGGCCTTGTCCGCGTCGAGCCAGCGGGCGGGACCCACGTCGGCGCCGACGGCGCGCAGCGCATCGCTTGCGGCCGACGCGTCGCCGGGCGACAAGCGCTCGAGCGCTACGAGGGTCAGGACGTTCATGGGCAAGCCACCGCTGGTCGTCATCGCAGGACCGACGGCGAGCGGCAAGTCCGCGCTCGCCCTCGCGACGGCGGAACGGCTGGGCGGCATCGTGATCAACGCCGACGCGAGCCAAGTCTACGCGGACCTGCGGGTGCTGAGCGCCCGGCCGTCGGCCGAGGAGGAAGCGCGCGTGCCTCACCGGCTCTACGGCACGATCGACGGATCGATCGCGTGTACAGCGGCTATGTGGGCCGACTTGGCCAAGGCCGCGGTCCGGGCGGCGCACGCGAGTGGGCAGGTGCCGGTGCTCGTCGGCGGCACCGGCATGTACGTCCGAACGCTCCTCAACGGCATCGCCCCCGTCCCCGAGATACCGGACGAGGTGCGGGACGCGGTCCGGTTGCTCGGCGACCCGCACGCCTGCCTCGCCGCCGAGGACCCGGGAATGGCGGCACGGCTGCGCCCGAGCGATCGGCAGCGCTCCGCGCGCGCGCTCGAGGTCGTGCGGGCGACCGGCCGGTCGCTCGCCGACTGGCAGACCGGCAACGAAGGCGGGATCGCCCGCGAGGTCGAGCTATACGCCTACGTCGTCGAGGTCGACCGCGACCGCCTCTACGCCCGCTGCGACCGACGCTTCGACGCCATGCTCGCGCAGGGTGCGGTGGCGGAGGTCGCCGCCCTCGCCGCGCGCCGGCTCGCCCCGGACCTGCCGGTCATGAAGGCGTTGGGCGTGCCGCCGATCATGCGCCACTTATCGGGAGAGACGACGCTCGCCGAGGCCGCGGAGGTCGCCAAGCGCGACACGCGGCGCTACGCCAAGCGGCAACTCACCTGGTTCCGCAACCAGCACGCCGACTGGCCCCGGGTCGAACCGGGCGCGGAGATTGCCGTCGCGCCGGGCTGATCCGGCCAGGCGTCACCGCCGCATCGCCGCCGTCGCGACACCCGCGGCGACGAGCGCCGCGCCGCCGGCGCGCTGCGCCCAGGATCGGAATCGTCGGCCCCGGACCAGCGCCGAGGCCCGCGACGCCGCGATCGCGTAGGCCGTGTCGGTCATCGCCGCCACGCCGGTGAAGGTCGCGACGAGGATCGCCGCCTGCGTCAGATACGGTGCGTCCGGACGGATGAACTGCGCGGCGAAGGCGACGAAGAAGATGATGGTCTTCGGGTGGAAGGTGCCGACCGCGACGTTGCTGAGGAAGGCGACCCGCGGGCTGATCGGGCGGGACGGCGCCGGCAGGTCGGCCGCGGACCGGCTCTTCGCGATGGCGAGAACCCCGAGCCCGACGAGGTAGGCGGCGCCGATCCATTTGAGGATGGCGAACGCCAGCGCCGAGGACGCCAGGATCGCGCCGGCGCCCGCCAGCGACACCGAGATGGCGATCGCGTTGCCGACCGCCATGCCCGCGACCGAGGCCAGCGCGGTCCGGCGGCCCGAGCTGAAGGCGAAGCCGACGATGCTCGCCACGCCGGGACCCGGCACGACACCGATGACGAACGAGGCGAGCGCGAACGTCGCCCAGAGGTGCAGGTCCATGGCCGTCTTCTCCCGGGCCGCATCCTATGCGGGACCGGCGGACGCGGCGAGCCGGTTCAGCGTCGGGTCCAGTCCAGCCGGCGCCTGCCGCGCCATTCCGTGAAGCCCGCGACGGCGCCGTCGCCGTCGCGCCGGAACCGCCAGCGCCGGTCCGCCGCGGCGAAGCGGTCGGAACCGGCGCGCGCGAGCGCCCGGGTCGGATGGCCGAAGCGGTCGACGCGGAGCCGGCTCCCGTCGCACCTGACGCGGACGACCGCCTCCTCCACAAGGACATAGACGCCTTCGTACTCGCACGCCGGAAGCGGCGTGCCGGTCGCGCCCATCGCGAGCGCGGCGAAGAAAATCCTGAACATAGACCCGCATCCGATTTCGTGGGTTGCGGGCGGCCGGCTGCCCGGCGCTATGTGCGTGCATTGCCCCAGCGCCCGCAATCGAGTTATCCGGTCCTGAATGTCAGGAAATCTCACAACGGGCCGTCGCTCGCTGCCGTCGCTCAACGCCCTGCGCGCGTTCGAGGCGGTGGGCCGGCTCGGCCGGATGACGCTGGCAGCAGCCGAGCTGGGCGTCACCCACGGCGCCGTGAGCCGCCAGGTCAGGCTCCTCGAGGAGGCGGTCGGCACGCCGCTGCTCGAGGGGCCGAAGGCCGCGTCGCGCCCGACGGCGGCCGGCCGCGAGCTGCTCGCCTCGCTGGGCCCCGCGTTCGACCTCATCGAGGCCGGGGTGGGCCGCGTCGGACAGGCCGCCACCCGCGTGCCCGTCGCCTGCCATTCCACCCTCATCACCAAGTGGTTGATCCCGCGGCTCCATCGTTTTCGCACGGCCCACCCAGACGTCGACGTCGAGCTGCGCGAAATGGCCGCCGCCGACATGTTCGTCCCGGGAGCCAAGGTTTCCGTGCGTCTGATGTCCGGGGCCTTGCCGGGGCCCTATGTCACCGCCGCCTTCATGCCGATCGACGTCGGCCCGGTGCTGAGCCCCGATCTGGCCGCGGGCGCGGCCGACCTGCTGCGGCTGCCGCGGCTCGTTTCCTCGAGCTGGCCCCAGGGCTGGTCGAGGTGGGCCGAGCTCAGCGGACGCGAGATCGGGGCCGCCTCGACCGAGCAGGTCTTCGGGCGCATGCACTATATGCTCGGCGCCGCGATCGCGGGGCTGGGCGTCGCGATCGCGTCTTGGCCCTTCGTCGCCGATGACATCGCCGCCGGTCGCCTCGTCGCCCCCTTCGGCTTCGTCCGCACGCCCGACGCCGTCGCCGCGATCACCCCCGCCGGCGGCACCGATCGAGCCACGCGGCGCTTCCTCGACTGGCTCCGCGCCGAGGCGGCAGCGATGATGGACACGTCGCTATTGTCGTAATTTTGTTGCATTAGCTGTGTTGACGTTGAAACTTTCGGTGCGTATGCCGCGTCTGCGTTTTCAGTAACCGAGGCGGAGCAACCCCATGGCCGGGCGCGATATGACGGGCGCGGAGATCATCGTTCAGGCGCTGACGGACCTCGGCGTCGAGGTGGTGTTCGGCTATCCGGGCGGCGCGGTGCTTCCGATCTACGACGCGCTGTTCAAGCAGAGCCGCATCCGGCACATCCTCGTCCGTCAGGAAGGCGGGGCGGTGCACGCCGCCGAAGGCTACGCCCGCGCGACCGGCAAGCCGGGCGTTGTGCTGGTGACGTCGGGGCCCGGCGCGACCAACGCTGTGACCGGCATCGCCGACGCGCTGCTCGACTCGATCCCGATCGTGGTCATCACCGGCCAGGTGCCGACCCACCTGATCGGCACCGACGCCTTCCAGGAGTGCGACACCGTCGGCATCACCCGCCACTGTTCGAAGCACAACTACCTCGTGAAGGAGACCGAGCGGCTCGGCTCCGCCATCCACGAGGCGTTCCACATCGCCACGTCCGGCCGCCCCGGCCCGGTGGTAATCGACATCCCGAAGGACACGCAGGTGGGCCGCGCGCGCTACGTCGCGCCGGCGCGGATCGAGCACAAGACCTACCGCCCGCAAGTCAAAGCCCCGTCGGCGCTGATCGAGGCGGCGGTCGAGATGCTGGCGGCGGCGGAGCGGCCGATCCTCTACACCGGCGGCGGCATCATCAACTCGGGACCGCAGGCGAGCGCGGCGCTGCGCGAGCTGGCGCGGCTGACCGGCGCGCCGGTCACCAGCACGCTGATGGGCCTCGGGGCCTTCCCGGCCTCGCACCCGCAGTTCCTGGGCATGCTGGGTATGCACGGCACCTACGAAGCCAACCTGGCGATGAACCAGTGCGATCTCATGGTCTGCCTCGGCGCGCGGTTCGACGACCGTGTGACCGGGCGCATCGACGCCTTCTCGCCGGGGTCGAAGAAGATCCACGTCGACATCGACCGTTCATCGATCAACAAGAACGTGCGCGTAGACCTCGGGATCGTCGGCGACGTCGGATCGGTGATCGAGGACATGATCGCCGTCTGGAACGCCCGCGGCCACAAGGCCGCCGACCTTCACGAGTGGCAGGCGCGAATCGCCGGCTGGCGCGCGCGCGACTGCCTCGCGTTCCAGCAGAAGGACGAGACCATCCTGCCGCAACAGGCGATCAAGCGGCTGTACGAAGCGACCAAGCACCGCTCGCCGATCGTGTCGACCGAGGTGGGCCAGCACCAGATGTGGGCGGCCCAGCACTTCGGCTTCGAGGCGCCGAACAAGTGGCTGACGAGCGGCGGGCTCGGCACCATGGGCTACGGTCTGCCGGCGGCGATCGGCGCGCAGCTCGGCCATCCAGACGCGCTGGTGATCGACATCGCGGGCGAGGCGTCGATCCTGATGAACATCCAGGAGATGTCGACCGCCAAGCAGTACCGACTGCCGGTCAAGGTGTTCATCCTCAACAACGAGTATATGGGCATGGTCCGCCAGTGGCAGGAGCTGAACCACGGCGGGCGCTACTCCGAGAGCTATTCGGAGGCCCTGCCCGACTTCGTCAAGCTCGCGGAGGCCTACGGCTGGACCGGCATCCGCATCGAACGGGCGAGCGACCTCGACGACGGCATCGCCGCGATGCTCGAAACCGACGGTCCTGTGATGGTCGACTGCCGCGTGGCGAAGCTCGCCAACTGCTTCCCGATGATCCCGAGCGGCGCGGCGCACACCGACATGCTGCTCCACGCCAACGAGGTCGTCGGCGAGGCGAGCGAAGAAGGGCAGGCGCTGGTCTGATGCTGGCCAAGAACGAGCCCGTCGAACGCCACACGTTGTCGGTCATCGTCGACAACGAAGCGGGCGTGCTCGCGCGCATCGTCGGCCTGTTCTCGGCGCGCGGCTACAACATCGAAAGCCTGACGGTCGCCGACGTGAGCGCCGATCACGCGGTGTCGCGCATCACCGTGGTGACGACCGGCACCGCGCACGTCGTCGAGCAGATCATCGCCCAGCTCGACCGGCTGGTGCCGGTGCACCGCGTCATCGATCTCACCGTCCTCGGTCCGCACGTCGAGCGCGAGATGGCGCTGGTGAAGGTCGCGGGCGCCGGGCAGGCGCGCGACGAGGCGCTGCGCATGGCCGACGTCTACCGCGCGCGGGTGGTCGACGCGACCACGGGCTCGTTCGTCTTCGAGGTCACGGGGTCGAGCGAGAAGATCGACACCTTCGTCGATCTGATGCGCGAGGTGGGCCTCGTCGAAGTCGTCCGAACCGGCGTGGTCGCCATCGCGCGGGGGCGCGAGGCGCTGTAGGCATTCCATCCAACTTCAGGGCAACAGGGGAACAGGCACATGCGCGTCTACTACGACCGCGACGCTGACGTCGGGCTGATCCAGGGCAAGAAGGTCGCCGTCGTCGGCTACGGCAGCCAGGGGCACGCGCACGCGGCCAACCTCCGGGACTCGGGCGTCGCCGAGGTGGCGGTCGCGCTGCGCGAGGGATCCGCGACCTCGAAAAAGGCGACCGACGCGGGCTTCCGCGTGGTGTCGAACGCCGAGGCGGCGCAGTGGGCGGACGTCGTGATGATGCTCGCGCCCGACGAGCATCAGGCGATGATCTGGGAGCAGGACCTGAAGCCCAACCTCAGGCCCGGTTCGGGGCTCGCCTTCGCGCACGGCCTCAACGTCCACTTCGGCCTGATCGAGCCGCGCCCCGACATCGACGTCTTCATGGTGGCGCCCAAGGGACCGGGCCACACGGTCAGGAGCGAGTATCAGCGGTGCGGCGGCGTGCCCTGCCTCGTCGCGATCGCGCAGGACGCCAGCGGCAACGCGCACGACCTCGCGCTCTCCTACGCGTCCGCGATCGGCGGCGGCCGCTCGGGCGTCATCGAGACGACGTTCCGCGAAGAGTGCGAGACCGACCTGTTCGGCGAGCAGGTGGTGCTGTGCGGCGGCCTTACCAACCTCGTCATGGCCGGGTTCGAGACGCTCGTCGAAGCCGGCTACGCGCCCGAGATGGCCTATTTCGAGTGCCTGCACGAGGTGAAGCTGATCGTCGACCTCATGTACGAGGGCGGCATCGCCAACATGCGCTACTCGATCTCCAACACCGCCGAGTACGGCGACTACAAGACCGGGCCGCGCGTCATCACCGACGAAACCAAGGCCGAGATGCGCCGCGTGCTCCAGGACATCCAGCAGGGCCGCTTCGTGCGCGACTTCATGCTCGACAACCGGGTGGGCAATCCCGAGCTCAAGGCCGCGCGCAAGCTTCAGGCCGCGCACCCCATCGAGGAGGTCGGCGAGCGTCTGCGCGCCATGATGCCTTGGATCACCAAGAACAAGTTGGTCGATAAGGCGAAGAACTGACGCCACGCCCGGCCTCCCGAGCGGAGGCCGGGCTCGACGACCCTGCGATCGCGGCGCGCGACCGCGTCGCCCGTCAGGCCGGGACCTGCCGCGCTACGCGCGCGAAGCTTCTGAACAGGGCCCGGGTGCTGCTCCCCGGTGCGTCGCCGACGAGCGCGTCGATCTGCTGTAGGAGCGTGCCGGCCCCGGCCGAATTGCCGCCCCGCTCGTAGGCCATCGACCAATCGCCGAACTCGTGGGCGTCGACGGTCCGCTCGCTCAGGACAACCGTCGCGCGATGACGCTTGTCGGCCCGGATGCGCTCGTAGACCGCGCGCACCGCAACCGCCTCGCCCTCGAGCGCCTGGAGGAAGCGGACGCCGTCGAACAGCAGGAGCCCGGAGACGCCGACGCGGGCGTTGTTGCGCCGCGATGTCTCGAGGATGGCGTCCACGTCGCTCGGTGCGAGGTCGATCGCCGCGGTGCTGATGTAGGTAAGCTGAAGCATGCACGTCTCCTTCAGCCCCCCGGCCGGGCGGAGACTTAGGGCCTTCCCCTCAAGAAAGGGTAAAGCCGGGCGTCGCGTTTCCGCCGCGGTCGCGCGGCACTAGGCCCGGCATCTCACGAGCCATGCCCCGTCGCCTGACCGGAGGCCTCTCCTGCCGGCCTTGGGCCAGCCCGCGTAGCCGACGGCCGGCCTCCCGATACCGAAAATTTCGTCGTGCTATCTATGGACAACATAAAATGTCGGTGGCACAGAGGCGTCCGTTATGTGCCCGGCATCGCTCCTCGGCCTGCTTCGACTTACGCGCCCTTAGGCGCGCGGACACGTTCGCCCCTCGCAGGGCCATCGCACATCGCCGCCTAAGGGACATCCGAACCCCGATGCAATTCCGGATGAAGGCGCGACAACCATGACCGACACGATCCTGATCTTCGACACCACACTGCGGGACGGCGAGCAGTCCCCGGGCTGCTCGATGAACCTCGAGGAGAAGCTGCGCGTCGCGGCGCAGCTCGAGGCGTTCGGCGTCGACATCATCGAGGCCGGCTTCGCGATCGCTTCCGAAGGCGACTTCGAGGCGGTGAGCGAAGTGGCCAAGCAGTGCAAGCGATCGACCGTCGCGAGCCTCGCGCGCGCGGCGGCGGCCGACATCGACCGCGCCTGGGCGGCCGTACGCCACGCCGTCGCGCCCCGCATCCACACCTTCATCGCCACCTCGCCGCTCCACATGCGGGTGAAGCTCAACATGGACCCCGAAGCGGTGATCGAGGCGATTCGTGCGAGCGTGAGCCACGCGCGCAACCTGTGCCCGGACGTCGAATGGTCGGCCGAGGACGCGACGCGCTCCGATCCCGATTTCCTGGCGCGCGCCATCGAGACCGCGATCAAGGCCGGCGCGCGGACGATCAACCTCCCCGACACGGTCGGCTACGCGACGCCCGAGACCTACGGCGTGATGTTCCGCGACATGATCGAACGTGTCCCGAACGCCGACCAGGCGGTGTTCTCGACGCATTGCCACAACGACCTCGGGCTCGCCGTCGCCAACACGCTCGCCGCGGTCATGGCCGGCGCGCGACAGGTCGAATCGACCGTGAACGGGATAGGCGAGCGCGCCGGCAACGCCGCGGTCGAGGAGATCGTCATGGCGCTGAAGGTGCGGCACGACGTGATGCCGTTCCGCACCAACGCGGTCTCGACCGAGATCACGCGCGCCAGCCGGCTGGTGTCGGGCATCACCGGTTTCGCCGTCCAGCCCAACAAGGCGATCGTCGGCGCCAACGCCTTCGCGCACGAGAGCGGCATCCACCAGGACGGGATGCTGAAGGACGCGTCGACCTACGAGATCATGACCCCGGACAGCGTCGGTCTGACCGAGTCGAGCCTGGTGCTCGGCAAGCATTCGGGCCGCGCGGCGTTCCGGCAGAAGCTCGCCGACCTCGGCTACAACCTCGGCGACAACGAGTTCCAGGACGCCTTCCGTCGCTTCAAGGACCTGGCCGACGCCAAGAAGCAGGTGTTCGACGAGGACATCGTCGCGCTGGTCGACGACGAGGTGCTGCGCGGCCACGACCGCATCAAGGTCGTCGAGGTCGAGGTCTACTGCGGCTCGAACGGGCCGCAGCGCGCCATCCTCACGCTCGACGTCGACGGCGAGGAGAAGACGGCGGCGGTGCGCGGCAACGGACCCGTCGACGCGCTGTTCAACGCGGTGCGCAAGATCGTGCCCCACGACGAGGCGCAGCTCTCGCTCTATCAGGTGCACGCGGTGACCGCCGGCACAGACGCCCAGGCCGAGGTGTCGGTGGTGCTGTCGGAGAACGGGCGAACGGTACGCGGCGTCGGCGCCGACGTCGACACGCTGGTCGCTTCGGCCCGCGCCTACGCGAACGCGCTCAACAAGCTGATGGTGAAGCGGGAGAAGCGCGCGGTCGACGCGCGGGCCAGCGCCTAGCTAGCTCGCCAGCCGCCGCGCGCCGTCGGCCTGCAGCGCGTAGCCGGCCGACCGCACGGTGCGCACGACGTCGGGCAGCGTGTCGTCGAGGTTGATCGCCTTGCGCAGCCGCCGGATGTGGACGTCGACGGTGCGCATCTCGACGTCGCCGTCGCGCCCCCACACGGCGTCCATGAGCTGCTCGCGCGAGAACACCCGCTCGGGGTGCTCGAGGAAGTGGCGCAGCAGGCGGAATTCGGTCGGGCCGATCGGCACGGCGCGGCCGTCGCGCGTCACCTTGTGCGCGGCGGTGTCCATGCTGATGCCGGCGTAGGCGAGCGTGCCACCGGTCAGCGCGGGGCGCAGGCGGCGCAGCACGGCCCGGATGCGCGCCACCAGCTCGCGCGGCGAGAAGGGCTTGGTGAGGTAGTCGTCCGCCCCGGTCTCCAACCCGCGGATGCGGTCGGCCTCCTCGACGCGCGCGGTGAGCATGAGGATCGGGACGTTGCCTGTGCCCGCGGCCCGGCGCAGCCGGCGGCACACCTCGATGCCCGGCAGGCTTTCGACCATCCAGTCGAGGATGACGAGGTCGGGCTTCTCCTCGTCGGCGAGCACCAGCGCCTCCTCGCCGTCGCCGGTCGCGACGAGATCGAAGCCTTCGGCGTCGAGGTTGTAGCGGATCAGCTCGACGAGGTTGGCGTCGTCCTCGACGAGGAGGATCTTCGGGCGCATCAGGCTTCGGGCTCCACCAGTGCGAAAGCGGTGTCGTCGCCCTTCGGCCGCTCGCCGATGTGCTCGCCGGTCGCGCTGAAGTACACCATCTCGGCCACGTTGGTGGCGTGGTCGCCGATCCGCTCGAGGTTCTTCGCCACGAACAGCAGGTGCGTCGAGGGCGTGATGTGATGGGGGTTTTCCATCATGTAGGTGAGCAGCGAGCGGAACAGGCTGTTGTAGAAGTTGTCGACCTCCTTGTCGTGCTGGCAGACCGCGAGAGCGAGCTCGGGGTCGCGATCGACGAACGCGTCGAGCGCGTCCTTCACCATGCGCGCCACGACGCGGCCCATCTCGGGCACGATCACCATCGGCTCGATCGGGCCGGTCTGCGCCAGTACGGACGCGCGCTTGGCGATGTTCTTGGCGTAGTCGCCGATCCGTTCGAGCACGGCGGAGATCTTGAGCGCCGCGATGATCTCGCGCAGGTCGTCCGCCATCGGCGCCCGCAGCGCGATCGTGCGCACCGCGAGACGATCCGCTTCCTGCTCGAGCTGGTCGATGCGCCGATCCTGCTCGACGACGCGCAACGCGGCGTCGGAGTCACGGTTCTTGAGCGCCTCGATCGCGGCGATGATCTGCGTCTCGCACAGTCCGCCGGCCTGGCTGACCAGCGAGCGGAGCTGACGAAGGTCGTCGTCGAAGGATTTGACCGTGTGGCCCTGCGGCTGAACCATTGAGCAACTGCCTTTTCGTCTCAGCCGTAGCGGCCGGTGATGTAATCCTTGGTCCGCGTCTCGCGCGGGTTGGTGAAGATCTCCGACGTGTCGCCGTATTCGACGAGCGTGCCGAGGTGGAAGAAGGCGGTCTTCTGGCTGACGCGCGCCGCCTGCTGCATGTTGTGCGTGACGATGACGATGGCGTAGCGGCCGCGCAGGTCGTCGATCAGCTCCTCGATCTTAGCGGTGGCGATCGGATCGAGCGCCGATGCCGGCTCGTCCATGAGGATCACCTCGGGATCGACCGCGATCGCGCGCGCGATGCACAGCCGCTGCTGCTGGCCGCCGGACAGCGCGGTGCCGCTGTCGTTCAGGCGGTCCTTCACCTCTTCCCAGAGGCCGGCGCGGCGCAGCGAGGTGGCGACGACCTCGTCGAGGTCGGTCTTCGAGCGGGCGAGGCCGTGGATGCGCGGCCCGTAGGCGACGTTCTCGTAGATCGACTTCGGAAACGGGTTCGGCTTCTGGAACACCATGCCGACGCGCGCGCGGAGCTGGACCACGTCCATCTTGGGGTCGTAGATGTTCTCGCCGTCGAGCTCGATCCGACCGTCGACTCGCGCGCCCTCGATCGTGTCGTTCATCCGGTTGAGGCAGCGGAGGAAGGTCGACTTGCCGCAGCCCGACGGGCCGATGAACGCGGTCACGTTCTCGCGGCTGACGTCGATCGACACGTCCTTCACGGCCTGCTTCGAGCCGTAGAAGACGCTGACGTTGCGCGCCGTCATCTTGACGGTCTGCTGCGGCGCCGCGTGCTGCGCGGGCGCGGCCGCCACCGGGGAAGAAATCGCCACGTCGTTCACCAGCGCCTCTCGAACTTGTTGCGTAAGTAGATGGCCAGCGCGTTCATGATCAGGAGGAACAGCAGCAGGACGATGATCGCCGCCGACGTCTTCTCGACGAAGCCGCGGCTGACCTCGTCGGACCACAGGAAGATCTGAACCGGCAGCACCGTCGCCGGCTGCGTCAGCCCGTCCGGCACGTCGGCGATGAAGGCGCGCATGCCGATCATCAGCAGCGGCGCGGTCTCGCCGAGCGCGCGCGCCATGCCGATGATCGTGCCGGTGAGGATGCCCGGCAGCGCGAGCGGAAGTACGTGGTGGAACACCACCTGCACCCGCGACGCGCCGACCGCGAGCGCGCCGTCTCGGATGGACGGGGGCACCGACTTGATCGCGACCCGGCCGGCGATGACGATGACGGGCAGCGTCATCAGCGCGAGCGTCAGGCCGCCGACGATCGGCGCCGACCGCGGCATGTTGAAGAAGTTGAGGAACACCGCGAGCCCGAGCAGGCCGAAGATGATCGACGGCACCGCGGCGAGGTTGTTGATGCTCACCTCGATGACATCGGTGAGGCGGTTCTTCGGCGCGTATTCCTCGAGGTAGATCGCCGCGAGCACGCCCACCGGAAAGCTGATGAGCAGCGTCACCAATAGCGTCAGCATCGATCCCTTGGCGGCGCCCCAGATGCCGGCGAGCTCCGGATCGGTCGAGTCCGCGGTCGACAGGAAGGTCGTGTTGAAGCTCGTGCGCAGCTTGCCGGCCGCCTCGAGCCGGTCGTATCGGCCGATGATCTCGTCGCTCACCGCCCGGAACGCGGCCGGCGTCGAGCGGTCGACCTGCCCCTTGGCCAGCAGGTCGACCTGGCTGGTGGTGGGCACCCAAACGTCCGCGCGCATCCCGAGAAGCGAGGGATCGTCGAGCAGCTGGTCGCGGAGCGCGAGCCACCCGCCCTCGCTCACCACGTCCTCGCCGTCCGCGCCGAGGCCGGACGCGACCGCGGCGGCGAGCAGCCCCTGATAGTTGGCCGCCTGGAGCGCCGCGCGCGCGCCCGGCCCACGGGCCACCGCCGGATCGACGCCGAGGACGACCGGGTCGAAGGCGACGTTGATGCGGACCTCGGTGCGCTGGAAGCCGCTCAGGCCCTGCGACAGGATCGTGAGCAGGAGGAAGGCGAGGAACGCGGCCGCGAGGCTGAGCGCGGCGAGCCCGAAGAAACGAAAGCGCCGTTCGGCGCGGTAGCGCCGCCTGATGCGGGACTGCATGTCCGCCGACGACCAATCGGTCGGCGTGCGCGCGGGGCTCGCGGCGAAGTCGGGGGCGGTCATCGCCATGGCGCTACTCATAGGCCTCTCGGTAGCGCTTCACCACGCGCAGCGCGTAGATGTTGAGGAGCAGCGTGACGACGAAAAGGACGAGGCCGAGCGCAAAGGCCGACAGCGTCTTCGCCGAGTCGAACTCCTGGTCGCCGGTCAGCAGCTTGACGATCTGCACCGTCACCGTCGTCACGCTTTCGAAGGGGTTGGCGGTGAGGTTGGCGGCGAGGCCGGCGGCCATCACGACGATCATCGTCTCGCCGATCGCCCGCGAAACCGCGAGTAGGACGCCGCCCACGATCCCGGGAAGCGCCGCCGGGATGAGCACGCGGCGGATCGTCTCCGACGTGGTGGCGCCCATCGCGAGGCTGCCGTCGCGCATCGCCTGCGGCACGGCGTTGATCGCGTCGTCCGCCATCGACGAGACGAACGGGATGATCATGATGCCCATCACGAGGCCGGCGGCCAGCGCGCTTTCCGACGACGCGTTCTCGATACCGATCGAGACTGCGAAGTCGCGCACCGCCGGCGCGACGGTGAGCGCGGCGAAGTAGCCGTAAACGACGGTGGGCACGCCGGCGAGCACCTCGAGCAGCGGCTTCATGTAGCGCCGGGTGCCGGGCCGTGCATATTGCGTGAGGTAGATCGCGGACATCAGGCCGAGCGGGATCGCGACGACCATCGCGATGATCGCCCCGATGAAGACCGTACCCCAGAACAGCGGCACCGCGCCGAAGGCGCCGCTCGATCCCACCTGATCGGCGCGGAGCGCGGTCTGCGGCGACCAGACGGCGCCGGTCAGGAACTCGATCGGCGACACCAGCGTGAAGAAGCGCCAGCTTTCGAACAGCAGCGAACCGACGATACCGATCGTGGTCGCGATCGCCACGAGCGAGGCGAGCACCAGGAGGAGCATCACGAAGCGTTCGACGCGCGGGCGGGCGCGGAAGTCGGGGCGCACCTTGGTGAAGGCCCAGGCGCTCCCCGCCAGCGCGAGCGCGCCGGCGAGCCCGAGAACCACGAGGTTGGCGTTGGTCTGCGCCGAGCGCCAGACACCCGCCGCACGCTCGGCGTTCGGATCGAAGGCCGCCTGGAGCTCGCCGGTGGCCAGCCCGCGGACCTCGGCGAGGAAGGCCTCGCGGTCGAGCGGGGTCGCGGGCCGCTGGTCGGCCGGGACCGACTCGATCACGCGCGCCTCTATCACGCTCCGATCGAACGTGCTCCAGGCGGCGACGAGCAAAAGCGCGGGCACAAGCCCCCACAGCGCGACGTACCAACCGTGCTGGTTCGGGCGCGAATGCACCTGCGCGATGTCGCGCGACGTGACGCGGCCGGCGGGCGTGAAAGCGGCGGCGCGGGCGCGGGCGCTCATGTAGGCGATGAGCCCGAGACCGAGGACGAGGAGGGTGATGGCTGATAGCGTCATGGTCGATCCGCTCGGTCGGCATCCCCAGGTTTCGGAGGCGTGTGCCGCCGGGCCGCGTCGTGCGCCCCGCCGCGGGAGCGAGCGGGCCGGAGCCCCTCCCCCCGGTTGTCGTGGCTAACGCACCGCGATGCCGGCTTTATGACAATGCGATTTCACTTTTGTGACAACGGGTCGGGAGGCGCCTGCGGCAGGGTGAAGGCCACCGTCGTGCCGACCCCGACCTTGCTGTCGACGCTGAGCAGCCCGCGATGCCGCTCGACGATGTGCTTCACGATGGCGAGCCCCAGCCCGGTGCCGCCGAGCGAGCGCGACCGGCTGTTGTCGACGCGGTAGAAGCGTTCGGTCAGCCGCGGCAGGTGCTCGGCGGCGATCCCCTCCCCCTCGTCGGTCACCGACACCCGGATCGCCGGCTGCGGGCGGTCGACCCGCTCGGCGCGGATGAGGATCGGCGTGCCGGACCGGCCGTACTTGAGCGCGTTCGACACGAGGTTGTGCAGCACCTGGAGGATTTGGTCGCGGTCACCGACCACCGGCGGCAGGTCGTCGGGCGCGTCGATCGTGAGCGCCCGCCGGTCGGTCTCGAGGCGCATCGCCAGGGTCCGGCCCACGTCCGCGAGCAGCGGCCGCAGATCGAGCGGCGTGGTGGGACGCACATATTTGTCGAGTTCGATCCGCGACAGCGACAGGAGATCGTCGATCAGCCGCGTCATCCGGCCGGCCTCGCGCCCCATGATGTCGAGGAAGCGCGTGCGCGCCGCCTCGTCGCGCGCCGCCGGCCCCTGGAGCGTCTCGATGAAGCCGAGGATGGTCGCGAGCGGGGTGCGCAGCTCGTGGCTCGCGTTGGCGACGAAGTCGACGCGCATCCGCTCGGCGAGCCGCGCCGCGCTGATGTCGCTGAAGGCGAGGAGCAGCGCGCCGTCGCCGATGGCGGCGACGCGCAGGCGGTAGAGCCCCTCCTGCCGGCCGAGCCCCGCGACTTCGCGCTCGACCGCCGTGCCGCGCTCGCGCGCGACGCGCACGCCGTCGAGGACCGCCGGGTGCCGGAGCGCGACCGCCAGCGTCTCGCCGACCACGCGCTCGCCGAGCATGCGACGGGCGGCGGCGTTGGCGCCGGTGATGCGGGAGGCCGGGTCCACGAGCAGCGCCGGATCGCCGAGCGCCTCGATGCTCACGACGTTCGGCGGCGGTGCCGGGCGATCGACGACGACGGCTTCCGGCGTCGGCCGCTCGCCCGGCGTGGTCGCGACGTAGATCATGAACGCCGCGACGAGCGCCACGGCTACCGGCGCGGCGACGGCGCCGGTCGTGGACCAAGCGGCGACCGACGCGAGGCCGCCGGCGGCCGCGATCAGCACCGCCGACAGCCGCTTGCGCCGATCGCTCTGCAGCCCCGCCATCATCATCGGCCTCTAGCTCCTTTGCGCGGCTTGCGGAACCGCCGGCCGATTCCGATCTGTCAAAGCCGGGCGGGAACCGCTAATCTACGTGCAGCGTTACGGTTGCAGGACAAGGGCCGTTTCATGAGCGAACAGAACCAGGAAACACCGCAAGAGCCCCGCGGCAGCGCCTCGCGCCGCGCGGTCTTGCGTCTGGGCGCCGTCGCGGTACCCGCCGTGGTGACGCTCAAGCCCGCGTTCGCGGCGGGCAATTCGATCATGAATTGCGAAATCCCGATGGACAAGTGGGTCGACGCCTACGGTCAGCCGGTGGCGCCGGGCACGAAGAACGCCTTCGCGCCCCCGTCCCGCCCGTACCTCGGCGAAGAGATCCGCAATCGCACGCGGCCGAGCATCAGCCTCACCAACGGCGATACGCTGAGCCAGGACGCGTACAACGCGCACGTCGAGTATATCTACAAGCTCCAGCGCGGCCAGCCGGGCTTCACCTGCTTCCACTCGATCCGGAATAGCCAGCGTCGGGTCTGACCATCGGCGCGGGGGCCAATCGCTACGTCTCGCACCTGACCCGCGACGCCGTCTGGCGGGCGGTCGATGACCTCTACCTGCTCTACCACCGCCCGTCCGGCTCGACCCACGTGCTCGCCCCCGACATGTTCGCGGTGCTCGAGGCGACCGAGGGCGACGCGCTCGACGCGCCGGGCGTGCTGGCGAAGCTCGCCGCGACCCACGACATTGACGCGGAAGAGGAGCCGCTGGCGATCATCGCGGCGCGGCTCGGCGAGCTGGCGGCGCTCGGGTTGGTAGACGAGCTGCGATGACCGCGGACCGCTGGCCCAACCGGACGGTGCGCGTCGGGCCGTTCGCCTTCCGGCTGCGCTCGCCGCTGCGCGAGGTCATCGACGCGGCCGGCCGCTTGTACCGCGACTATCCCGACGCCGACGGCGACGTCGTCGACTACACGGTCGCGCTCTTCCCGCCCTCCCGGCTGCGCCGCTGGGTCAGGCCGAAGCTGGTGCTCGCCTGCGACGTCGAGATCCCGCTCATGGCGCCGGTGCCGCCCGAACACGGCCTGCTCGCGCTGGAGATGGGGATGAACCTCCAGATCGCCGCCGGCATGCACCGCTATCTGCTGCTCCACGCCGCGGCGGTCGAGCGCGGCGGCGACGGCCTCGTGCTGACCGGCGACTCGGGCGCAGGCAAGAGCACGCTGGCCGCCTACCTCGGCCACAACGGCTGGCGCTTTCTCGGCGACGAGTTCGCGCTCCTCGACCCCGAGAACGGGCGGCTGCGCCCCTTCCCCCGGCCGATCTCGCTCAAGAACGGGTCGATCGAGGCCATGAGCGGCGTGGCGCCGCCGGAGCGTTTCGGGCCACGTTTCGAAGGCACGATCAAGGGGACGATCCAGCACCTCATCCCGACGGCGTCCGCGGTCGCGGCGATGGACGATCCGGCCCGGCCGCGGCTCGTGGTCATGCCGGCGTTCGCCGAGGGCGCCGCGCCGGCCGCCCGGCCGCTCAATCGATCGGAGGCCTTCGTCCGGCTGAGCCAGGCCTCCACCAACTATCGCGAGCTGGGCGAGCCTGCGTTCGAGGCGCTTTGGTCGCTCGTCGACACCGCACCCGCCTACGAGATCGCCTACGGTTCGAGCGCGGACGCGAGCGAGCTGATCGAGCGGCTGTGGTCGACGCATGGCTGACCTCGGGCTCCTCGTCGATCACCTGCGCGAACCCGGCCGATTGACGCGAGCCGACGCCGGCACCTGGGACCGGCTGGTGCGGATGGCGCGCAAGGAAGCGATGATCGGCCAGCTCGGCGCCGTCGTCCGCGCCGCCGGCGTCGAGCCGCCCGCGCGGGCGGCCGGCGCCCTGGCCGACGCGGCGATCGGCATCGCGGCGAGCCAGCGCGACTCGCGCTGGGAGGCACGGGACGCGGCGCGGCTCGTCGGGGGGCGCGGCTACCCGGTCGTTCTCCTGAAGGGGGCGGCCTATGTCGTGGCCGGACTGCCGGCGGCCGAGGGCCGGTCGGTGGGCGACCTCGACATCCTGGTTCCGCGCGAGGCGATCGGCGACGCCGAGTCCCGGCTGCGCGCCGGCGGCTGGGCGCCGCTAAAGACCGACGCCTACGACGACGCCTACTACCGGCAGTGGATGCACGAGCTGCCCCCGCTCGCGCACCTCGACCGGGGCAGCGTCATCGACGTGCACCACACCATCCTGCCGCTGACCGCCCGGCTGCGCCCCGACGCGACGGCGCTGCTGGCCGACGCCGTGCCCGTCGGCGGGGAGCTGCACGTGCTGAGCCCGCCCGACATGGTGCTGCACAGCGTCGCCCACCTCTTCTACGACGGCGACTTCGACGGCGGCATCCGCAACCTGTGGGACATCCACCGCCTGCTGACCGATTTCGGCGCGCAGCCGGACTTCTGGACGCGGGTCGGCGCGCGGGCGGAGCGCCACCAGCTCGTCGTGCCGCTCGCCCGCGCGCTCCGCTTCGCGCGGGAGTTCTTCGGGACGCGGGTCGATCCGGCGCTCGCCGGACGCCCGTCCGCGCTCGACGGCCTGGTCCGCGCGCGCCTGCTGGCGCGCGACGAATGGGGAATGCCGACGCGGCCGCTGGTGCGCCGGGCGCTCTACGTCCGCAGCCATTGGCTGCGCATGCCGCCCGCGCTGCTGGCGCGTCACCTGTTCAGGAAATGGCGGATGCGGCGAGCCGGCGAAGCGTAGGCAGGAGTTCGTCGTAGGAGTCGATCACCGCGTCGGCGCCGAGCGTGTCGGCCGGGCGATCGGGGAAGCCGAAGCTCACCGCGACGACCGGGACGCCCGCGGCCTTCGCCGCGGCGACGTCGACGATCGAGTCGCCCACGAAGGCGCAGGACCGCACCTCGCCGCCCGCCGCCTCGATGGTCGAGAGCAGGTGATCGGGGTGCGGCTTGCGCTGCGGCACCCGGTCCGCGCCGAGGATCGCGGCGAAGCGACCCTTCCAGCCCAGCGCGTCGATCAGCATCTCGGACAGGCGCTGCGGCTTGTTGGTGCAGATCGCCAGCTTCACCCCGTCGGCGGAAAGCGCGTCCATCGCGGCTTCGATCCCGTCATAGGGCTGCGAACCGACACGGATGTTGGCGGCGTAGTAGTCGAGGAAGGGCTGGACGCCGGCCTCGACCAGTTCGGGGGTCACGGTTCCGGTCGCCGCCAGGCCGCGCTCGAGGAGCTTGCGCGCGCCCAGCCCCACCATCTCCTTCACCGATTCCTCGTCGACCGTGCGGCGGCCCAGCACGCCGAGCGCATGGTTCAAGGCCGCGGTCAGGTCGGGACCGGTGTCGACGAGGGTGCCGTCGAGGTCGAAGACCACGGTGCGGGGGAACGGACCAACTTCCATGGGCGCGCGTTTGCGGGGGTGTGCTGGAAAAGGCAAGCGGGCTGTGGCAAGGGCGCGCCACCGCCAGGCAGGGTGTGCAGGGAGAGAGAATGAGCCGACCGGTCGCCGCCGTCGTCCTCGCCGCGGGCAAGGGCACCCGCATGAAGTCGGACCGGCACAAGGTCCTCCACCCCATCGCCGGCCGTCCGATGCTGCTCCACCTGCTCGACAGCGTCGATCGGCTCGGTCCGGCGGCGAAGGTCGTCGTGGTCGGCGACAAGCGGGCGCAGGTCGAGGCCGCGGTGGCGGAGTCGGGCGCGGCCGTGGTCACCCAGGAGCCGCAGCTCGGCACGGCGCACGCGGTGCTCCAGGCGCGCGAGGCGTTAGCGGGCTTCGACGGCGACGTGTTGCTGATGTTCGGCGACGTGCCGCTGATCCGCACCGAGACGATGCGCGCGATGCTCGACGCGCTCGGCGGCGACGTCGCCTGCGCCGTGCTCGGCTTCCGGCCCGCCGACGCGGCCGCCTACGGCCGCATCGTGGCGCGAGCCGACGGCACCATCGAGAAGATGGTGGAATTCAAGGATGCGAGCGAGGCCGAGCGCGCGGTCGACCTCTGCAACTCGGGCCTGATGGCGGTGCGCGCCGAGGATCTGTGGCCGCTGCTCGACCGGGTCGGCAACGACAACGCGGCGAGCGAATATTACCTGCCCGACGTGGTGATGATCGCGAACGCCGACGGCCGGCGCTCGGTGGTGGTCGAAACGGGCGCCGACGAGGTGGCGGGCATCAACTCGCGCGCCGAGCTCGCCGCCGTCGAGGCGCGGTGGCAGGCGGCCAGGCGCGCCGAGATGATGGCGGCGGGCGTCACGTTGATCGACCCCGCCACGGTGTGGTTCGCGCACGACACGGTGGTGGGCCGCGACGTCGTGATCGGGCCGAACGTGTTCTTCGGCCCCGGCGTCGCGGTCGACGACGGCGCGGTCATCCACGCCTTCAGCCACCTCGAAGGCGCGCGGGTGGGCGCGAACGCCGAGGTCGGCCCCTACGCGCGGCTGCGCCCCGGCGCTCAGCTCGGCGAAAAGTCGAAGGTCGGCAACTTCGTCGAGGTCAAGAAGGCGAAGCTCGGCCGCGGCGCGAAGGCCAACCACCTCACCTACCTTGGGGACGCCGAAGTCGGCGCCGGCGCCAACGTCGGCGCGGGCACGATCACCTGCAACTACGACGGCTTCTTCAAGTACAAGACGGTGATCGGCGAAGGCGCCTTCATCGGTTCCAATTCGGCGCTCGTCGCCCCGGTCACCATCGGGGCCGGCGCGATCGTCGGCGCCGGGTCGACCGTCACGCAGGACGTGCCCGCCGACGCGCTCCGCCTTGTCCGGCCCGAACAGACCGACAAGCCCGGCTGGGCCGCCCGCTTCCGCGGAATGATGACCGCCAAGAAGAAGAGCGCTTGATCTGATATGTTGATATGATATCAGTATATCATGCGCTTTCTGGCCGACATCCCCGATGACGACGTGAAGTGGCTCGACCGCAAGGCGGCCGAGGAAGGCAAGTCGCGGGCCGCGCTTCTACGCGAGGCGGTGGCGGCATACCGCGCCGAGGCCGGGCAGGATTGGCTCGACAAGGGCTTCGGCCTGTGGGCCACGCACGGGCACGCCGAGGACGGCCTCACCTACGAGCGGCGCCTGCGGGACGAGTGGAGCCACCGGACCGATACGGGGCCGACGCGGGCCGACGGCGGGACGCGCGCGTGAGCGACATCCAGTTCGACACCAACATCGTGGTCGACGCCCTCAACCGCGTGCCGCAGGCGCTCGCCGAGCTCCGGCGGGCGTCGCGCCCCTGGATCAGCCGGATCAGCTGGATCGAGATCATGTCCGGCGCGCCGGTCGCGGCCCAGGCGGCGACCGAAGCCTATCTATCGAACTTCTCGGTGAGCGAGCTCACCCCGGAGATCGCTCGGCGCGCCGCGAGCCTGCGCGCTGAGCGGCGCTCGATGAAGCTGCCCGACGCGGTCGTCCTCGCTTCGGCGCAGGCGAGCGGGCGGATCCTCGTCACCCGAAACACCAAGGACTTCCCGGCCCGGATGCCCGGCATCCGCGTCCCCTACACCCTCTAAGGAACGGATCGAAATATGTGCGGCATCATCGGCATCGTCGGGCGCGAGGACGTGGCGGATCGGCTCGTCGACGGGCTGAAGCGCATGGAATACCGCGGCTACGACTCGGCCGGCGTCTGCACCGTGGACGGCGGACAGCTCATCCGGCGGCGCGCCGAGGGCAAGCTCGTCAACCTCGCGCGCGTGCTCGGCCAGGACCCCGCGCCCGGCCTGACCGGCATCGCGCACACCCGCTGGGCGACGCACGGCGCGCCGACGACCAACAACGCGCACCCGCACGCCACCGCGGAGGTCGCGCTCGTCCACAACGGCATCATCGAGAACTTCAAGACGCTGCGCGAGGAGCTCACCGCGCGCGGGCGGCGGTTCGAGAGCGAGACAGACACCGAAGTGGTCGCGCATCTCGTCAGCGAGAAGGTCGAGGCCGGCGCGTCGCCCGAAGCGGCGGTGAAGGCGGTCCTGCCGATGCTGCGCGGCGCCTTCGCGCTCGCCATCGCTTTCCGCGAGCAGCCCGACCTGCTAATCGGCGCCCGCCTGGGCTCGCCGCTCGTCGTCGGCTACGGCGAGGGCGAGACTTACCTCGGATCCGACGCGCTGGCGCTCGCGCCGCTCACCCAGAAGATCGCCTATCTCGACGAGGGCGACTGGGTGATCGTGACCCGCGAGGGCGCGCGCATCTTCGCCCGCGACAACAAGCCGGTCGAGCGCGAGGTCACCCTGTCGGGCATCACCGGCGCGCTCATCGACAAGGGCAACCACCGCCACTTCATGCAGAAGGAGATCTACGAGCAGCCGGTGGTCGTGGCGCAGACGCTGCAGAGCTACCTCCGCCCACTCGAGGAGATGGTCGCGCTCCCGCAGATGGACTTCGACCTGTCGAAGATCGCGCGCGTCGCGATCGTCGCCTGCGGCACCGCCTCCTACGTGGGCATGATCGGCAAATACTGGATCGAGCAGCTCGCGCGCGTGCCGGTCGAGGTCGACGTCGCCTCGGAGTACCGCTACCGCGACCCGGTGCTGTCGCCCGACATGCTCGGCGTGGTGGTGTCGCAGTCGGGCGAGACCGCGGACACGCTCGCCGCGCTGCGCCACATGAAGGCGAACGGGCTCACCACCGCCGGCATCATCAACGTGCCCACGAGCTCGATGGCGCGCGAGGTCGACCTGCTGATGCCGACGCACGCCGGCCCCGAGATCGGCGTCGCGTCCACCAAGGCGTTCACCTGCCAGCTCGCGGTCATGGCGGCGCTCGCGGTCAACCTCGCGCGCGCCAAAGGCCGACTGCCCGAGGCCGAGGAGCGCGAGATCGTCCGCCACCTTGTCGAGGCGCCGGCCGCGATCAACGCGGCGCTCGCGCACGACGCCGAGATCCAGGCGATGGCGTCGACCATCGCGGGCGCGCGCGACGTGCTCTACCTCGGGCGCGGCCAGGACTATCCGCTCGCGCTCGAAGGCGCGCTGAAGCTCAAGGAGATCAGCTACATCCACGCCGAAGGCTACGCCTCGGGCGAGATGAAGCACGGCCCGATCGCGCTGATCGACGAGAACGTGCCGCTGATCGTGCTCGCGCCCGCCGGCCCGCTGTTCGAGAAAACGGTGTCGAACATGCACGAGGCGATGGCGCGCGGGGCCAAGGTCGTCCTCATCTCCGACGCCGAAGGCATCGCCGAAGCGGGCGGCGACGCCATGGCGACGATCGAGATGCCGCAGGTTCACCCCCTCATCGCGCCGCTCGTCTACGCGGTGCCGGTCCAGCTCCTCGCCTACCACGTCGCGGTGGCGAAGGGCACCGACGTCGACCAGCCCCGCAACCTCGCCAAGTCGGTGACCGTCGAGTAGCGGGCGCCGCGCCGAAACGACCGCGCGCGCGACCGATCGTTCGTGCTATCGGCCGATGATTCTGTTGCGGGGCGGGTGATGAAGGTCGGCGTCGACATCGGCACGGACGAGCGCGGGCAGCCGGTCGCCTGCGACCTCGAGGAGCTCCTGGCGACGCGGCTGCTCGTCCAGGGCAATTCGGGATCGGGCAAGTCGCACCTGCTGCGGCGGCTGCTTGAGCAGAGCGCCGAATGGGTCCAGCAGGCGATCATCGATCCCGAAGGCGACTTCGTCACGCTCGCCGAGCGCTTCGGGCACGTGGTCGTCGACGCGGCGGCCTACGCCGAAGCCGACATCCAGCGCGTCGCGGCGCGCGCGCGGCAGCACCGCGTTTCGGTCGTGCTCAACCTCGAGGGGATCGACGTCGAGGCGCAGATGCGCTGCGCCGCGGCCTTCCTCGGCGGGTTGTTCGACGCCGACCGCGACCACTGGTACCCGATGCTCGTCGTGGTCGACGAGGCGCAGCTCTTCGCGCCCGCCGCCGCCGGCGAGGTGTCCGACGAGGCGCGGAAGAGCTCGCTGGGCGCGATGACGAACCTCATGTGCCGCGGCCGCAAGCGCGGGCTCGCCGGCGTGATCGCCACGCAGCGGCTCGCCAAGCTCGCGAAGAACGTCGCCGCAGAGGCGTCGAACTTCCTGATGGGGCGAACCTTCCTCGACATCGACATGGCGCGCGCGGCCGACCTCCTCGGCATGGAGCGGCGCCAGGCCGAGACCATCCGCGACCTCGAGCGCGGCCGCTTCCTCGCGCTCGGACCGGCGCTGTCGCGCCGGCCGGTCGCGGTGGCCATCGGCGCGACCGAGACCGCGGCGCGCACGGGAAGCCCCAAGCTCGTACCGCTCGCCCCCAAGCCCGCCGACGACGCGCGCGACCTGCTGTTCGCGGCGCACGCGCCCGAGCCGGTGCGCGCGCCGCCCGCGCCCCTCGCGATCCGCGCCGACGCCGACGACCTGCTGCGCGCGATCTCGGCGCCGCCGCGCCCACGGCTCGAGCCGGAGCCGCGCGCGGCCGAACCCGAGATGCCCGCGGGCGAGCGCGAGGCGTTGATCGACGCGGTGCTCGCGGAGGTGCTCGCCGAGCCCGACGCCGCCTACCGCTCGGTCGCGGTGCTCTATCAGGATTTCCTCGTCCGCTGCCGCATCCGCCGGGTCGGCGGGCAGCCGCTCGACCTCGCCGCGTTCCGCCGCCGGCTCGCGGTCGCCCGTGCCGGCGTCGCAGAGGCGTCGACGGGCGAGGAGTGGGCGCGCGCCACCGAGATCGCCGCCGCCCTGTCCGACGACATCCAGGGCATCTTCCTGCTGTTCGCCCGCGCCGCGATGAACCGCGACCCCTGCCCGTCCGACGCCGAGGTGGCGCGCGCCGCCGGCAGCCGCTCGACGGGTCGCGCCCGCCGCCTCCTCGCCTATCTCGAGGCGCAGGGCTGGCTCGTGGCGCGCAACGATCAGCGCGGCCAGCGGATCGTCGCGCTGCCGCACCTCGGCTGGGAGACCGCGCCGGGCAACCCGGCGGCCGAGGACACGGCGGGTCCGGCGACCGACCTGTTCGCCGCCGAGTAGCCGTGCGCCACCGCCGCTACTTCGTCCACGGCCGCGAGGTCGCCCGCCGCGAAGCGCTCGACGACTGGCTGCGCGCCGCGGCCGACGCCGGCTGGATCAAGCTCGTCGCCCGCCGCACCTTCGAGACCGCCGAGGATTTCCTGCGCGCCAGGCCCGGCGAGCTCGCGCAGGCGCAGCGCGACATCGCCGCCGCCGGCGTCGTCATCACCGGCGTCGAGGGCCAGTAGCGTAGCGGGAACAGGCCGCCGCGGCGCGGGTTCATCGGGCATCCACGCCGATGCAACCGGAGCGCACATGAAGGGCTACGTCGACAACATCGATCAGGCGACCGTCGGCAACGACGACTTCCGCCGCGTCCTCTACACCGGCAAGAACCTCCAGCTCGTGCTGATGACGCTCCGGCCCGGCGAGGAGATCGGCGAGGAGGTGCACGAGGATCGCGACCAGTTCTTCCGCATCGAGGAAGGCCGCGGCACCGTCTACATCGACGACAAGGCGAACGAGGTCGAGGACGACTTCGCGGTGATCGTCCCGGCGGGCGCCAAGCACAACGTCGTCAACACGGGCGACGCGCCGCTGCGGCTGTACACGCTCTACGGTCCGCCCGAGCACAAGGACCGCACCGTCCACAAGGACAAGGCGCAGGCCGACCGCGAGCACGAGCAAGACCACTGGGACGGCGAGACGACGGAGTGACGCGCCACTCGCGCGTTCATGAAGCTTGCACGTTCCATCCCTATATCTAGGGTGACGTTCCCCGACAGAGTGCCTCGATGACCGCGATCACCGCCCACGAATACCGTATCGACATCACCCCCGACGACATCGACCACATGGGTCACGTCAACAACGCCGTGTACCTCAAGTGGGTGCAGGCGGCGGTCGTGAACTACTGGGAGCGCGTCGCTCCGCCCGAAGCGGTGGCGCAGCATCTGTGGGTCGCGCTCAAGCACGAGATCACCTACCGCCGCCCCGCCTTCCTGGACGACGGCGTGGTCGCCCAGGTCATCGCCGAGCAGGCGCAGGGCGCGCGGGCGCTGTTCAGCACGCTCATCAAGCGCGGCGAGGAGGTGCTCGCTGAGGTGAAGAGCAGCTGGTGCTGCCTCGACGCCGCGACAAAGCGCCCGGCGCGTCTGGCGAAGGACGTGATCGCCCGCTTCGTGCCCAGCGCGTCCGACTAATCGAAGAGTTCTTCCAGGAACGACTTCTTCCGCTTCTTGTGACCGTAGGCGTGACCGTAGCCCCAGGGCTGCGGCGCGGCCGGCGGGACTTGCGGCTGGCCCGCATAAGGCGGTGGAGGCGGCGGCGCCGCCGGCTCCCGGGCGCTGCGCTCGAGGATCTTGTCGAGCTCGCCCCGATCGAGCCACACGCCGCGGCACTGCGGGCAATAGTCGATCTCGACGCCCTGCCGCTCGCTCATCACGAGCGGCACGCGGCAGACGGGACACGGCATTCCGACGGCGGGGTTGGTCACGGTCGTGCTTCCTGCGGCTCTCGCGGCAGCGGGATCGCTGCCCGTACGGCCGACGTGGGCCGGGCGGAACGCGGTTTCAAGCCCGCAACGGTCAGAAGCGGATGAAACCCATCACGGCGAGCAGCACGACCGTCAGCAGCAGCGACACGAGGATCGAGCCGAGGCAGCCGAGCCGGTTGTTGAAGAACAGGAACATCGCCGGCTCAACGAAGCCCGCACCCGGAGGTTGCGTCTCAGGCGCTCATCTCCACGTGCCCCGGCTCGAGCTGCACCGCGTCCACCCACGCCATCACGTAGGGGTAGGCCTTGAGGTCGAAGTCGGCGTCGGGCGCGACGTGCGTGTAGGCGAACAGCGCGATGTCCGCGATCGTCAGCGTGTCCCCGACGAAGAACCGCCGCCCCTCGAGGTGCTCGTTCATCAGCGCGAGCGCGGCGTCGCCGCCGTCCTTCTTCGAGGTGGCGAGCCGCTTCTGCGCGTCGGTCCAGTTGTCCTCGCCGACGAACATCTTCCAGAAGCGGAGCGTCGCGATGTTCGGTTCGTGGTTATACTGCTCGAAGAACATCCAGCGCAGGACGTCGGCGCGGTCCCACCGGTCGGACGGCACGAGCTTGGTGCCTTCGGCGAGGTACCACATCGCGGCGTTCGATTCGGGCAGGTAGCGGTCGCCCACCTGCAGCACCGGGATACGCCCGTTCGAATTCACCGTCGACAGGAACTCGGGCGTGCGGGTCTCGCCCTTGAGGATGTCGTACTCGCGGCGTTCGTAGGGAATGCCGAGATGCGCCAGCGTCAGCCGGATCTTGTAGCAGTTTCCGGATTGGGCGTACTCGTGAAGGACGATCTTCTCGGTCATGGCACCTCCAGGACGATCTTGCCGACATGCTCCCCGGCCTCCATCCGCCGGTGGGCGTCGGCCGCGCGTTCGAGCGGAAAGGTCGCGTCGATCACCACGCGCAAACGCCCTTCGGCGAACAACGGCCACACGTCCCTCGCGAGGCTGTCGGCGAGCGCGCTCTTGTACGCGACCGAACGCGGACGGAGCATCGACCCCGACAGCGTCAACCGCTTGCGCATGACCAGCGCCAGGTCGAGATCGGCGCGCGGGCCACGCTGAAAGGCGATCGACACGTGCCGGCCGTTGTCGGCGAGGCAGGCGAGGTTGCGCGGCAGGTAATCGCCGCCGACCATGTCGAGCACGACGTCGACGCCGCGCTTGCCGGTCGCCGACAGGGCGACCTCGGCGAAGTCCTGCGTCCGGTAGTTGATCGCGAGGTCCGCGCCCAGCTCGCGCGCCGCGGCGCATTTCTCGTCGCTGCCGCAGGTGACGAACACGGTCAGGCCGAACGCCTTCGCGAGCAGGATCGCGGTGACGCCGATGCCGCTCGTGCCGCCGTGGACGAGCACGGTCTCGCCGTCGGCCGCGTAGGCACGCTCGAAGAGGTTGGACCAGACGGTGAAGTAGGTTTCGGGCAGGCTCGCCGCCTGAACGAGCGTGAGGCCCGGCGGCACCTCGAGGCACTGCCCCTCCGGCACGGGGACATATTGCGCGTAGCCGCCGCCCGCGAGCAACGCGCACACCTCGTCGCCGAGACGGAAGCGCGACGCCCCCTCGCCCAACGCGACGATCTCGCCCGCCGCCTCGAGCCCCGGGATCGTCGGCGCGCCGGGCGGCATGGGGTAGAGTCCCAGGCGTTGCAGCACGTCGGGCCGGTTGACGCCGGCCGCGCGGACCCGGATCAGCACCTCGCCCGGGCCGGGCCGGGGGATCGGCCGCTCGACGGGCACGAGCAGCTCGGGTCCGCCCGGGCGTTCGGGGTCGATCGCGATCATCGTCGGCGCGGCTCCGGTCATGGGGCTCCCTAATGCTTGACAGCCTCTTAGAGCAAAGGAACGGTGCGCCGAAAAGGAGGTAGGTCCATGGACCTCGACGATCTTCTCCCCCGCCGGAAGCGCGACGACGCGCTCGCGGCGCTCGCCGCCCAGGACCTCGACCCGCTGTCGGTCGAGGAGCTCGAAGCCCGGATCGCCGCGCTCGAGACCGAGATCGGGCGCACCCGCACGAAGCTCGACGGCGCGCGCAGCTTCAAATCGGCGGCGGACGCGCTCTTCCGCAAGAGCTGAGCGCCGGGACGCGCGGCGGTTCATCCCCGCGACAGAGGCGCGGCAATAGAGGCTTTGCGCGAGGCGGGCCGCGTCGCTAAGGTCCGCCGCGTTCATGCCCTGGGGGAATTGAATTGGCACGTCCGCCTGTCGAAATCGATCCCGGTGAGTCCTTCATCCGCGAGGTCGACGAGGAATATCGCCGCGACAAGCTGGCCCAGTTCTGGTCGCGCTACGGCCGCTGGCTGCTGATCGCGGTCGGCCTCTTCCTCGTCGCGCTGGCGGCCTATCTCTACTGGCGCGAGGAGCGGCAGCAGTCGGCGGGCGAGATCGGATCCGAGTTCCTCCAGGCCGCCGACCGGCTCGAGGCCGGCAACACCAAGGCCGCCGCGCCGACGCTCGCGAAGGCGGTGACCGCCGACCAGCCGGGCTACGAGACGCTCGGCCGGCTCGGCCAAGCGGCGGCCGCCGCGCAGGAGGGCCGCACCGCGCAGGCCGCGTCGATGTACGCCGCCGTCGCGGCCGACGGCGACGTCGCCGCGCCGTTCCGCCAGCTCGCCACCATTCGCCAGACGATGCTGCAGTTCGACGCGCTGCCGACGGCGCAGGTGGTGGCGCGGCTCCAGCCGCTCGCCAAGCCGGGCGGCCCCTGGTTCGGCACCGCGGGCGAGATGCTCGCCGCCGCCTACATGCGCGACGGCAAGCCCGAGCTCGCCGGCCCGCTTTTCGCCCAGATGGCGCGCGACGAGGCGGTTCCGCCTTCGATCCGCGCGCGTGCCACCCAGATGGCGTCGATGCTCGGCACCGGCGCCACCCCGACCGCGCCCGGCGCCGCGACGCCGCCCGCGCCCCAGAAAGCCGATTGATGACGCGTAAGATCCTCCTGCTCACCACCGCCTCGCTCGCGCTGTCGGGATGCGCGCTGTTCGGGCGCGACAACGACCGGCCGAAGACGCCCGTCGTCGGCGAGCGACTGCCGGTTCTCGTCTACGAAGCCAAGGTCGAGGCCGACCCCGAGCTCGCCGAACTTACCGTCACGCTGCCTGAGGCGATCGCCAACGACACCTGGACGCAACCGGGCGGCAACGCCGCCAAGGCCTGGGGCCACCTGCAGGCGACCGAGGGCCTGTCGCGCGCCTGGAGCGCGTCGATCGGCCAAGGCAGCTCGGCGACCGCGCGGCTGAACGCGGCGCCGATCGTGGCGGGCGGCCGCGTCTACACCATCGACACCCAGGCCGTCGTCCGCGCCTTCAGCGCCGCGAACGGCGCGCCGGCCTGGTCGGCCCGCATCGCCAAGGAGGGCGAGAAGAGCAGCGTCGCGTTCGGCGGCGGCGTGTCGTTCGGCGACGGACGCATCTACGCGACGTCGGGTTACGGCATCGCCGCGGCGTTCGATGCCGCGACCGGCCAGCAGGCCTGGCGCGTCGACCTCGGCACCCCGCTGCGCGGCGCGCCGACCGTCGAAGGCAACCGCATCTACGTCCTCAGTCAGGACAACCAGCTCTTCGCGCTCAACGCCGCCAACGGCGAGACGCTGTGGGATTCGACCGGCACAGTCGAGCAGGCCGGCCTGCTGGCCGCCGGCGCGCCGGCCGTGGCGCAGGACACCGTGGTCGTCGGCTTCTCATCGGGCGAGCTCAACGCGCTCCGCGTCGAGAACGGCCGCCCCGTGTGGCAGGACGTGCTCGCGCGGACCGGCCGGACCACCGCGCTCGCCGCGCTGACCGACATCGTCGCCTCGCCGGTGATCGACCGCGGCCGCGTGTTCGCCATCGGGCACGGCGGCCGCATGGCCGCGCTCGAGCTGGCTACCGGCCAGCGCGTCTGGGAGCGGAACCTCGCCGGCACCTCGACGCCGTGGATCGCGGGCGACTTCATCTACGCCGTCACCATCGAGGGCGAGCTCGTGGCGCTCACCCGCGGCGAAGGCCGCGTGAAGTGGGTCGCGCAGCTCCCGAGGTGGCGCGACGAAGAGGACAAGAAGGGCGCGATCCGCTGGTCGGGCCCGGTGCTCGCCGCGGGGCGCCTGCTGCTGACCGGCACCAACGGCGAGCTCGTCGCGGTGTCGCCGCTGACCGGCGAGGTGCTGAGCCGCACCCGGGTGAGCGACGAGACGATCTACCTTCCCCCCGTCGTGGCGGGCGGCACAGTCTACGTCCTCGCCGAGGACGGCCGGCTCACCGCCTTCCGCTGAGGCCGCTTGCCGCTCACGGCGATCGAACCGACCCAGCTCGCCGCCGTCGTCACCTCGCTAGAGACGACGGTGCGGCCGGCCGCACCGCCGGCCCCCGCCATGGCGCCGCTCAGGCTCGACCGCTGGGCCACGCCCGACCTCGGCCGCTACCGCGACCTGTTCCGCGCGGTGGGCGCGCCCTGGCTGTGGTTCAGCCGGCTGGCGATGCCCGACGAGGCGCTGCGGGCGATCCTCGACTCGCCCGACGTCGCGCTCTACGTCCCGGCCCGTCGCGACGGTACTCCCGTGGGCATCCTGGAGCTCGATTTTCGCGTCGCGGGCGAGACCGAGCTGGCGTTCTTCGGCTTCGTCCCGGACATGACCGGGCGCGGGTTCGGCGGCTGGCTCATGGCGCACGCGCTGCGACTGGCGTGGCGGCCCGAGACCCGGCGCGTCTGGGTCCACACCTGCACGCTCGATCATCCCGGCGCACTGGCCTTCTACCGGCGTCACGGCTTCCGTCCCTGCGCGCGCGCGGTGGAAACCTTCGCCGATCCGCGCCTCGCCGGCCTGCTGCCGCGCGAGGTCGCGCCGCACGTGCCCCTGCTGGCCTGAGGTCGCCGGCGTCCCGGTCCCCGATTCGAAAGCAAGGACCGGATTTTCTCACCGTGCGGCCGGCTTAGGATAGCCCGAGAACCGCCCTCCGGGATCGGAAGCCGGCATGAACAACGCGACGCCCGAACGAACCACCTTCGCCGACGACGCCGATCGCTGGACGGCGGTTCAACGCCGCGACGCGACCGCCGACGGGGCCTTCATTTACTCGGTCGCGAGCACGGGCGTCTATTGCCGCCCCTCCTGCCCGTCGCGCCCGAAGCGCCGCGAGAACGTCGCGTTCCACGCCGATGCGACCGCGGCGGAACGGGCCGGCTACCGCCCGTGCCGCCGCTGCCGTCCGCAAGGCCCCTCCCTGGCGGAGCGGCGCGCGACCGCCGTCGCCGCCGCCTGCCGGTTGATCGAGACGGCCGAAGAGCTGCCCGACCTCGACGCGCTCGCCGACGCGGCCGGCCTCAGCCGCTTCCACTTCCATCGCGTGTTCAAGGCGGCGACCGGCGTGACGCCGAAGGCCTACGCCGCGATGCATCGCGCCGAGCGCGTCCGGACCGCGCTCGCGGGCAAGTCGGGCGTCACGGAGGCCATCTACGACGCCGGCTACAACGCCAGCAGCCGCTTCTACGCCGAAGCCGGGCGCCAGCTCGGTATGGCGCCGTCGGCCTACCGCGACGGCGGCCGCGGCGCGAGCGTAAGGTTCGCGGTCGGCGACTGCTCGCTCGGCTCGATCCTCGTGGCGGCGACCGACAAGGGCGTCTGCGCGATCCGCTCGGCGACGATCCGGACGCGCTCGTCCGCGATCTCCAAGACCGTTTCCCGAAGGCCGAGCTTATCGGCGCGGACGACGGCTTCGAAGGGACCGTCGCCGCGGTCGTCGGTTTCGTCGACCGCCGCAAGGCGGCGCTCGACCTGCCGCTCGACGTGCGCGGGACCGCGTTCCAGCGGCGGGGCTGGGACACGCTCGCCGCCATCCCGGCCGGGCGGACCGCGAGCTACGCCGAGATCGCCGCGGCGATCGGCGAGCCCGCCGCCGTGCGCGCCGTGGCGCAGGCTTGCGCCGCCAACGCGCTCGCCGTCGCCATCCCCTGCCACCGCGTCGTCCGATCCGACGGCGCCCTCTCCGGCTACCGGTGGGGCGTCGAGCGCAAACGCGAACTGCTCGCGCGCGAGCGGGCCGCGGTCTGAGAGAAGAGCGATCCGGCAGCAAGCCGCTCGGTCCGCGACCGGTCCCCGTGTCCGCGGTTCCGACGCGCTCCGCGCCCGAGGGAGAAGAACCATGGCCTTTCGCGTGCTCGGCCTGCCGGCCGACCCCTTCCGCCGGCTCTACGGCCTGTCGGACGAGGCGCTCGCCGCCCGCGGCGTCGAGCGCCTCGTCGTCGACGGCAAACCCGGATTCCCGGATCGCGTCGAGGTTCGCGACCTCGAGCCCGGCGAGACCGCCCTCCTCCTTAACTTCGTGCACCAGCCGGCCGACACGCCGTACCGCGCCTCGCACGCGATCTTCGTGCGCGAGGGCGCCGAGATCGCCTGCGACGTGGTCGATTCGCTGCCGGAAGCGCTTCGCGTGCGCCCGCTCTCGCTCCGCGCCTTCGACGGACGGCACATGATGGTGGACGCCGACCTCGTCGAAGGCGGCGAAGCCGAACGCGTCATCGCGCGCTTTTTCGGCGACCCGCGGGTCACCTACGTCCACGCGCACTACGCCCGGCGCGGCTGCTACGCCGCGCGCATCGAGCGCGCGTGAGATCCCCGCGTCAGGCGGCGATGCGGCGGTAGATCGCGGCCAAGCCCGCCGCGCTGTAGACCGACGCGGCCGAGGCGACGATCGAGGTGGCGAGCAGGACCGCCATCCGATCGACCCCGGCAAGCCCCACGAAGCGGAATACGACCCCGACCGCCATGGCGACCGCGGTCAGGAGCAGCATCGCGCCCACGACGGCGATCACCAGCAGGACGACGAAGCCGAGGATGCGCCACGCGTGCGGGGCGCTCAGCTCCCAGGCGCGGCGCAGGCTGTCGCCGATCCCGCGGCGCTCGCCGACGAGCACCGCCTGTCCCACGGCGAGCCGGCCCAGGACGTAGAGCCCGGGCAGGATAAAGAGGACCAGGCCGAACATGATGGCGAAGCCGGTCAGCAGACTGAGCGCGAACAGCGGCAGCGCCAGACCGACGGCGTCGCGCAGGACCTCGCGCACCGAACGCTCGGGTCCCCTGCCCCGCAACACGGTGAGAAGCACGAACGCCTGCGCCACCGCCCCGATGACCGAGACCACGATCGAAGCGATCATCGACGGTCCGCTCGGCAGGTCGAAGATCGAGGCACGCTCGTCGGGGAAGAAGCGGGCGGCGACGAGGTTGGGCAGCAACACGAACGCCGCGGCGACCGGCGCGAACATCCAGCCGTCCGTCCGGACGATGTCGCGCATCTCCTGCCACACCGATCCGATCGTCCAGCGGTCCATCGACGTCTCCCTCTGCTCGCCGGAGCCTAGCGCGCCGCGGCTCCACAAGAAAAGGGCCCGGCGACCGGGCCCTTCTCGATCTCGCCGGACGCGGCGGGCCTCAGGCGTCGCGCGCCACGCCCTTCTCGTCGAGCATCGCCTGCAATTCGCCCGCCTCGAACATCTCCATCATGATGTCCGATCCGCCGACGAACTCGCCCTTGACGTAGAGCTGCGGCACGGTCGGCCAGCTGGAATATTCCTTGATTCCCTGACGAAGCTCGGGGTCCTGGAGAACGTCGCGGCTGGCGTAGGGCACGTTCAGATGGTCAAGGATCGCCACGGCACGGCTCGAGAAGCCGCACTGCGGGAACAGCGGCGTGCCCTTCATGAACAGCACGACGTCGTTGCCCTCGACCGTCTCGCGGATGCGGTCCTGAATCGACATGTCAATCACTCCTGAGGGACGCTGGTGGTCAGCGCCAATGCGTGCAATTCGCCGCCCATCCGGCCGCCCAGCGCCTCGTAGACGAGCTGGTGCTGGCGGACGCGCGGCAGTCCCTTGAAGGCGGCGGAGACGACGCGGGCCGCGTAATGGTCGTTGTCGCCCGCGAGGTCGGTGATCTCGACGGTCGCGTCGGGCAAGGCAGCGCGGATGAGGCGCTCGATCTCGGCGGCGGGCATCCCCACGGCGGTTACATCGCCTCCATCATCTGGCGGCGCGCCTCGACCATCATGTCCTCCATGGCGCGGCGCACCTGGTGCTCGGACACGTCGACGCCGCGCGCCGACAGGTCGCCGAACACTTTGCGGAACACGTCCTCGTCGCCGGCTTCCTCGAAGTCCGCCTGGACGACCGACTTCGCGTAGGCTTCTGCCTCCTCGGGCGTGAGCTTGAGCTGCTCGGCCGCCCAGAGGCCCAGGAGCTTGTTGCGCCGCGCGTTGACCCGGAACTGGAAGTCCGCGTCGCGCGCGAACTTCTCCTCGAACGCCCTCTCGCGATTGTCGAACGTGGTCATGCTGCCTCCTGCTTCGCAGCGTAGATAGAGCGGGCGCCCCGGTTCAACAACCGGCGACGCGCCTTGCCGCGTCCGCCGAGTTGCGCCACCCTCGGCGGCGAAGGGGGAACCATGGGCGACGACATCGAGGCGGCGGGGGCGCTGGGGACGGCGGGCGCCGCGGCGCAGGCGATCGACCCCGAACGCGGGCGGCACGGCAACGCCCACCGCGAATGCCTCAACTGCTCGACGCCGGTCGACGGACGCTTCTGCCGCGAATGCGGCCAGCCGGCGCACCTCCACCGCACGCTCGGCCACGTGCTTGAGGAGTTCCTGCACGGCCTGCTGCACGTCGACACCAAGGCGTGGCGCACGCTGCCGATGCTCCTCTTCAGGCCCGGCCGGCTGACGCGCGAATATGTCCACGGCAAGCGAGCCCGCTACATCGCGCCCTTCGCGCTGTTCCTGTTCACGATCTTCCTGATGTTCTTCGTCTTCGGCTCGGTGGGCGGCCCCGACCTCGGCAAGGAGATCTTCGACGAGCAGACGAAGGCCGAGGACGTCGCGGAAGCCCGCCGCGAGCTGGCGGCGGCGCGCGAGGAGCTCCGCGGCGCTGAGGCCGCGCTCGCCGCGGCGCGGGCGGACCCGACGCCCGAGCCGAGCGGGACGGCCGGTGCGGAGGGCGACGTCGCCGGCGCGCGGGCCGCCGTGTCGGTCGCGGCCGGCGCGCTGGCGCGGGCCGAGGCCCGGCCCGACGACCGGCCGGCGGCGCGCCGGTCGGACGGCTCTTGGCAGGACGACCTCCGCGTCGCGGTGGAAAGCGGCAGCTTCCGGGTCGACATCGGCGACCCCGAGCTGGACCGGCGCGCGCGCAAGGCGCTGCTCAACCCGGACCTGACCCTCTACAAGGTCCAGCAGAAGGCCTACAAGCTGAGCTTCCTGCTCGTGCCGCTGTCGCTGCCGTTCATCTGGCTGCTGTTCCCGTTCCGGCGCGGCGTCACGCTCTACGACCACACGGTGTTCGCGCTCTACTCGCTGTCGTTCATGTCGCTGCTGTTCGTGGCGATCGCGCTGCTCATGCAGGCCGGCGGCTGGGGCGGCTCGATCGCGCAGCTCCTGTTCCTCGCGCCCCCGATCCACATGTACGCGCAGCTCAAGGGCGCCTATTCCCTGGGCTGGGCCGGCGCGCTGTGGCGCACATTCTGGCTCCTGCTCTTCTCGTCCATCGTGCTGGGCCTGTACGTCTCGCTCATCGTGTTTCTGGGGTTGGTCGACTAGCGCGTCCATTGTCAGCTGGCGGGCGATGGTCTATGTAGGCGGCGTCTTTCTCGCCCCGGCCACGTGGTTCGTCCATGTTCCGGGGCGCTCTGTTTCTGGGGCGCCCGTCGACGGCCGCCCCCACGGCCACGGAGGCTCGTTATTCCCATGTCCCGCCGCCGCCAGATCTACGAGGGCAAGGCCAAGATTCTGTACGAGGGCCCCGAGCCCGGCACGCTCATCCAGTACTTCAAGGACGACGCGACCGCCTTCAACGCGCAGAAGAAGGGCACGATCTCGGGCAAGGGCGTGCTCAACAACCGCATCTCCGAGCATCTGTTCACGCTGCTCGGCCACATCGGGGTGCCGACGCACTTCATCCGCCGCCTCAACATGCGCGAGCAGCTCGTCCGCCAGGTCGAGATCGTGCCGATCGAGGTGGTGGTGAGGAACGTCGTGGCCGGCAGCCTCGCCAAGCGCCTCGGCATCGAGGAAGGCACGCCGCTGCCGCGCACGATCGTCGAATATTACCTGAAGGACGACGCGCTCGGCGATCCGATGGTCACCGACGAGCACATCGCCGCCTTCGGCTGGGCGAGCCAGGACGAGATGCACGACATCGTCGACCTCGCCGTCCGCATCAACGACTTCCTGTCGGGGCTGTTCGCCGGCATCGGCATCAAGCTCGTCGACTTCAAGCTCGAGTTCGGCCGTCTTTGGGACGGCGACTACGGCCGCATATCCTCGCCGACGAGATCAGCCCGGACGGCTGCCGCCTGTGGGACATGGCCACCAACGAGAAGCTCGACAAGGACCGCTTCCGCCGCGACCTCGGCGGCGAGGTGGAAGCCTATCAGGAAGTGGCGCGCCGGCTCGGGCTGCTGCCGGAAGGCAACGTGTCGACGGTGCTCGACCTCGAGACGCACCGCAAGGCGCGCGGCAAATAGGCTAGCGCGCCGCCTGCAGCCGCCGCCGGAGCTCGATCACGTGCTCCGGCCGCAGATCGCCGAGGTGGCGGTACCGGACGACGCCCTTGCCGTCGACCACGTAGGTCTCGGGCAGCCCTTGCGACCCGAACGCCGCCTGCAGCTTGCCGTCGGGATCGAGCCCGATCCGCCGGAACGGATCGCCGTGCCGCGCCAGGAAGGCCGCCACGTCCGCCGGCCGGTCGCGGAGCGCGACCGCGTGGATCACCACGCCGCTCGCCGCGAGCGCCTCGAGCTGCGGCGCCTCGGCGGCGCAGGGCAGGCACCAGGACGCGAAGAAGTTCACGAGCGTCACCGTTCCCTGGCGGAGGTCGGCGTCGGACAGGCCCGGGTTCTCGGCGTCCAGGCCCGGCAGGTCGAACGCCGGCACAGGCTTGCCGACGAGCGGGGACTCGCCGAACGGCGATCCGCCGACGGACGACGGCAGGCGCTCGCGCGTCAGGAGCACGAACGCCACCGAGGCGAGGAGCGCCAGCGGCGCGAGCCACAAGAGGCGGCGGACCATCCTAGTTCAGCGTCGTCGTCTTGTGCAGCGACTCGGCGACCTCGGGCGGCATGTAGTTCTCGTCGTGCTTGGCGAGCAGCGTCTCGGCGAGGAAGGTGCCGCCGGCGTCGAAGCGCCCTTCGGCGATCACGCCCTGCCCCTCGCGGAAGAGGTCGGGCACCAGGCCGGTGTAGGTGACCGCGGTCGTCTCGGCGTTGTCGGTGACGCGGAACCGGGTGGTCGCTCCGTCCTTGACGATCGAGCCGGGCTCGACCAGCCCGCCGAGCCGGATCGCCTGGCCGGCGGGTACGCCCTTTGCCCGAACGTCGGCCGGCGAGTAGAAATAGGTCGCCGTCTCTCCCAGCGCCGAGACGCCGACGACGCCGGCGACCGCCAGCGCGCCCAGCGCGCCGACCAGCAAGGCGAAGCGCTGCTGCTTCGGTTTCATCGGTCGCCCCCGCGCCGCTCTTTCCTCAGCGCGTCGGCGCGGCCTTCCGCCCGGCGCATGGCGACGAAGCTCAGGCCCATCATGCCGAGCACCCCGCCCAGCGCGACGACGTAGCTGCCGACGATGAAGCCCGTGTGGTCCATCAGCCGTGCGCCCCCGCCAGTCGCGCCGCGCGCGCGGCGACCACCTGCCCGGCGAGCGCGGCGCGCATCCGCATCAGCACCGTCGACGCGAAGACCAGCTGGAACCCGAGCGCCGAGACGAGCAGCGGCCACAGCATCTCGGGGTGGATCGACGAGCCCGACAGGCGGATGCTCGCCGGCTGGTGGAGCGTGTTCCACCATTCGACCGAGAACTTGATGATCGGCAGGTTGACGAGCCCGACCAGAGCCAGGATCGCCGCGGCGCGCGCGCCGCGCTCGCGGTCGTCGTAGGCGTTCGCGAGCGCGATGTAGCCGAGGTAGAGGAAGAACAGCACGAGCATCGAGGTGAGCCGCGCGTCCCAGACCCAGAAGGTGCCCCAGGTCGGCCGACCCCAGAGCGAGCCGGTCACGAGGCAGACCGCGGCGAAGACCGCGCCGACCGGCGCCGCCGCGCGCCCGGCCACGTCGGCGAGCGGGTGCCGCCAGACGAGCGAGGCGGCGCCCGCCAGCCCGAGGAAGAGATAGCCGGCCATCGACAGCCACGCGGCGGGCACGTGGACGTACATGATGCGCACCGATTCGCCCTGGAGATAGTCGGGCGGGCTGGCGAACAGCCCCTGTCCCAGGCCGACGCCGAGCGCAAGCAGCCCGAGCAGCGCCGTGATCGGCGTCAGGACGCGGGCGATCCGCAGGAAGCGGGCGGGGTTGGCGAAACGGTGCATGTCGCGACGCGGCCTCCTAGCATCATTCCAGCGCGGCGCGGAGTGCCGCTCCCGCGGCGAATGGGCTCAGCGCCACCAGGAACAGGCTCGATGCAATCAGGAGTTTCATCGCCCCGGCCGTCGCCGGCCCCACCCCCATCGCGCCCGCCCCGAAGATGAGCACCGGGAGCGCCAGCGGCAAGACCAGCAGCCCGGCGAGCGCGCCGGCCCCGCGCAGGCCCGCCGTGAGCGCGGCCGCGACCACCTCGAGGGCGGCGAGCGCGGGCGTTCCGACCGCAAGGCCGGCGAGGAGCGACGGCAAGCGCTCGCCCGGCAGGTTGAGGAGCGCCGCCGCGATCGGTACGGTGATCAGGAGCGGCGGACCGAAGGCGAGCCAATGGCTCGCGATGCGGGCCGCCGCCACCACCTCGAACGCGAGGCCGCGCGCCGCGAGCTGATCGAGCGTCCCGTCGGCCCGGTCGGGTTCGAACAGCGTGTCGATCGGCATCAGCGCCGCGAGCAGCGCCGCCACCCACATGATGCCGCCTGCGACGCGCGCCAGAAGCTTCGGCTCCGGTCCCACCGCGAACGGGAAGAGGCTCGCCACGAGCAGGAAGAACAGCAGCGGCAGGGCGACGCCGCCCCAGCGCCCGAGGCGGAGCCGCAGGTCGCGCACGATCAGCGCGCCCACGGTTCGGCCCGTTCGAGGGTCAGCACCCCGGCGTCGTCGATGCCGAGCGGCACGTGCGTCGCCGCCACCACGAGCCCGCCGGCGGCGCGGTGCGACGCGCACGCCGCCGCCAGCCGGTCGATGCTCGCCGCGTCGAGCCCCACGCTCGGCTCGTCGAGGAGCCACAGCTCGGCACCGCTCGCCCAGGTCCGCGCCAGCGCCGCCCGGCGCTTCTGTCCAGAGGACAGGACGCGCACCGGCAGGTCGGCCAGCGCGGCGAGGTCGAAGCGGTCGAGCCCCTCCGCGACCCGGTCGGCGGTGCCGTCGAGCCGTGCCCAGAAGCGGAGCTCCTCGCCGAGCGTGCGGTCGGGCTTGAGCGCGTTGTCGTGGCCGAGATAGGCGACGCGGAACGGGTTTCTGAGGTTGCCGGCGCGGGGCCGGAGCAGCCCGGCGAGCAGGCGGAGCAGGCTCGACTTCCCCGCCCCGTTCGCCCCCCGGACGATCAGCGCGCCGCCGGGCGCCACGCGCAGGTCGACGCCGTCGAAGACGAGCCGGCCGCCGCGCACGCAGGCGAGGCCGGACGCTTCGAGCTGGCGGACGGACCGAGTCATGCCTTCGTCTATAACGGCTTCTGCGGCGGGGGCGATATCGCGGCGGACGGCTCAGGTCTCGAGCATGTCCAGCGGCGCTTCGACCGACCAACGAACGCCTTCGGGATGATAGTCGACGGTCGCGCGCCCGCCGAGCTCGGTGGCGAGACCCCGCTCAATCAGCCGCGAGCCGAAGCCGCGGCGGCTCGGGGGCTTGACGTTCGGACCGCCCTCTTCCCGCCAGTCGAGCCTGAAGATCCTCGATCCGGCCTCCTCGACGGACCAGCGGATCGCCACGCGCCCCGCGTCGGTCGAGAGCGCGCCGTACTTCGACGCGTTGGTCGACAGCTCGTGAATCGTCAAAGCGATCGACACCGCGGCCTTCGGCGCGATGCGCAGCTCGGGCCCCGCCACGTCGAAGCGGCTCGAACCGAACGGCTGGACCGCGTCCTCGACGATCTGGCGGAGCGGCGCCGACTGCCAGCTTTCGCGCGTCAGGACGTTGTGCGCGGCCCCGAGCGCCGACAGCCGCCCTTCGAAGGCGGCGCGCAGCTCGGGAGGCACGCGCGGATCCTTGAACGACTGCTGCGCCATGCCCTGGACGACCGCCAGCGTGTTCTTCACGCGGTGGTTGAGCTCGTTGACCATGAGCTGGCGGTACTCGTCGGCGCGCTTGCGATCGGTGACGATCTGCGAGACGCCGATCAGGTGGGTCAGCCGCCCCGCTTCGAACACGGGCCGGATCGAGGTCGACAGCCAGTCCACCTGTCCGCCGGGCCCGACGTAGCGATACTCCATGCTCCACGTCCGGCGGGCGGCGATCGCCTCCTGGCTGACGCGCTGCATCTCGGCCTGGTCCTCGGGATGGGTCCGGGCGACGATCTCGGCCGCGGGCAGCGTGGTTCCCGGCGGATAGCCGAACAGGTCGCTGCTGCCGCCCTCCGCGGTCATCTGCCCGGTCCGCATGTCCCAGCGCCACGACGTCATGCGCCCGGCCTGGAGCGCCAGCCCGGTCGTCGCCCGGCTTTCGCGCAGCCGCGCCGCTCCTCGCCGCTCGTCGGCCACGGCGGCGAGGAACAGCACGGTGAAGGCGGTCACCGCGACGAACTGCTGACCGAAAAAAACGCGGCTCAGCACGTCGTCGCCGAACATCGTCAGGACGCCGCGGTCGGCGACCGCGCTGGCCAGGGCGAACGCCGAGGTGACGACCAGCGCCGCGGCCGCCCCGCGCACCTGGAAGGCGAGCGCCGCCCAGATCAACGGCGGATAGACGTACCAGCTCGGCAGCGAGACGCCGGGCGCGAACAGGAACGTGAAATAGGCCGCGGCCGCCACGGTGGCGAGGCAGAGGAGCAGGTGCGCCCATCGGCGCCCCGGCATGCGCCGGGCCGACCGTCGCGACCAGCTCAGGAGGAGCGGCGCGAGGGTGAGCGCGCCGACGGCGTAGCCGGCCGACCAGTTGATCCAGACCCGAGGCAGGTCCCCGAGCGGCAGACCGCCGAGCGCCAGCGCCGCCGCGCCGCCCGTCGCCGAGATGACCGCGCCGCCGATGCCGCCGCCCAGCGCCAGCCACAGCATGTCGCGCATCCGCCCGAGCTCCGGGTCGATCCCGCCCGAGCGCATCGCCAGGCGGACCGGCAACCAGGCCGCGAGCGTGGTCGCGCCGGCGATGAGCAGGTCCACCCACCAGGGCTGCGGCGAGCCGACGATCGCCGCGACCGCCAGCCGGGCGAGGAGGACGGCCGGCCAGAACCTCAGGCCGCCGAGGACGAAGGCCGCGTAGGCCACCCCCGCCGCCGGCCAAACCGCCGTCCCGGCGCCCGGTATCACCGACCATTGCAGCCCGAGCAGAGCCGCCGCCGCATAGGCGACGAACGTCGCTGCGAACGCGGCCGGATAGGTCTGGAGCGGCTTCTGGGATCGCGCCATCGTCGGCAACGATACCGACCCGGCCCGGAAGCGGCTAGCGTCGATAAATTTTACAGTTGGCCGTCCCGGCCGGACCCGGATCCGAGGAAACCCGCCGCTGGTCTGCGTCTTGCATGCCGCGCCTCCAGCCGGTCCCCGGACCCGGCCCGTCTATCGGAAACGATCACGGGCGCCGTCCGGCAGACCGTTACCACGCGGGGGCACCGCGAGAGCCGCGAGAGGGCTTGGGGACGAGGGGCGGCGTTGCCGCCCCTTCGTTTGTCCGGACCGAGCGCGAAAGCCGGCGCCCCACCCTTCCCCGTGCCCGTCCCCCCTGCTAAACCGCGCGCGACTTCGCAATCGCAGCACGCTAGGAGGCCCGCCTTGACCGCCGTCGGACACGATCAGATGAAGACCCGCCGCACGCTCGAGGTCGGCGGTCAGCGGTACGCCTACTACAGCCTCGCGGCCGCGCAGGACCAGATCGGTGACGTGTCGCGGCTGCCCTACTCGATGAAGGTGCTGCTCGAGAACCTGCTGCGGTTCGAAGACGACTCGACCGTCACCGTCAACGACGTCAAGGCGTTCGCCCAGTGGGCGAAGGACCGCACCTCCGAGCGCGAGATCCAGTATCGCCCGGCCCGCGTGCTGATGCAGGATTTCACGGGCGTGCCCTGCGTCGTCGATCTGGCGGCGATGCGCGACGCGATGACGAAGCTCGGCGGTGACCCGCAGAAGATCAACCCGCTCGTTCCGGTCGACCTCGTCATCGACCACTCGGTGATGGTCGACGAGTTCGGCAACGCGCAGGCCTTCGAGGACAACATGGACCTCGAATACGCCCGCAACATCGAGCGCTACGAGTTCCTGAAGTGGGGGCAGACCGCACTCCGCAACTTCCGCGTCGTGCCGCCGGGCACCGGCATCTGCCACCAGGTCAACCTCGAGTATCTCGCCCAGACGGTGTGGACGAGCGAGGACGCGAACGGCGAGACCGTCGCTTACCCGGACACGCTGGTCGGCACCGACAGCCACACCACGATGGTCAACGGCCTCGGCGTCCTCGGCTGGGGCGTCGGCGGTATCGAGGCCGAGGCGGCGATGCTCGGCCAGCCCGTGTCGATGCTCATCCCCGAGGTCGTCGGCTTCAGGCTCACCGGCACGCTCCCCGAAGGCGTCACGGCGACCGACCTCGTCCTCACCGTCACACAGATGCTGCGGAGCAAGGGCGTCGTCGGCCGCTTCGTCGAATTCTACGGCCAGGGCCTCGACGCGCTGACGCTCGCCGATCGCGCCACGATCGCCAACATGGCGCCCGAGTACGGCGCGACCTGCGGCTTCTTCCCCGTGGACACGAAGACGATCGATTATCTGCGCCTCACCGGCCGCTCCGAGGCGCGTATCGCGCTCGTCGAGGCCTACGCCAAGGCGCAGGGCATGTGGCGCGACGCCTCGACGCCCGATCCGGTGTTCACCGACACGCTCGAGCTCGACCTCGGCAGCGTCCAGCCGTCGCTCGCGGGCCCCAAGCGCCCGCAGGATCGGGTGCTGCTGGCCGACGTGGACGAGACGTTCGAGAGCGAGCTCGTCAAGAGCTACAAGAAAGGCGACGAGGCGGATCGGCGCGTGCCCGTGCAGACGACGGGCCACGACCTCGGCCACGGCGACGTGGTGATCGCCGCGATCACGAGCTGCACCAACACGTCGAACCCGAACGTGCTCGTCGCGGCCGGCCTCGTCGCGCGCAAGGCGCGCGCGCTCGGGCTGACCCGCAAGCCGTGGGTGAAATCGAGCCTCGCGCCGGGATCGAAGGTGGTCACCGACTATTTCGAGCGCTCGAAGCTCCAGGAAGACCTCGACGCGCTCGGCTTCAACCTCGTCGGCTACGGCTGCACCACCTGCATCGGCAACTCGGGCCCGCTCCCCGAGCCGATCAGCCAGGCGATCAACGAGAACGACCTCGTCGCGGTCTCGGTCCTTTCGGGCAACCGCAACTTCGAAGGCCGCGTCTCGCCCGACGTGCGGGCCAACTACCTCGCGTCGCCGCCGCTGGTGGTCGCCTACGCGCTCAAGGGCTCGGTGCGCGGCGACATCGTGACCGCGCCGATCGGCCGTTCGTCGGACGGCAAGGACGTCTACCTCAAGGACATCTGGCCGACGAACCAGGAAGTCCAGGACATGGTGAACGCGCACGTCACCGCGGACATGTTCCGCGAGCGCTATTCGAACGTGTTCGAAGGCGACGTTCGCTGGCAGGCGATCAAGGTTGCCGGCGGCAACACCTACGACTGGAACCCGGGCTCCACCTACGTCCAGAACCCGCCCTATTTCGAGGGGCTGACCATGACGCCGGGCGCGGTCACCGACATCCGCGGCGCCCGTCCGCTCGCGATCTTCGGCGACTCGATCACCACCGACCACATCAGCCCGGCCGGCAGCATCAAGCTCGACAGCCCGGCCGGTCGCTACCTGACCGAGCGGCAGGTGAGCCGCGCCGAGTTCAACAGCTACGGCGCGCGGCGCGGCAACCACGAGGTCATGATGCGCGGCACCTTCGCCAACATCCGCATCAAGAACGAGATGGTGCCGGGCGTCGAAGGCGGCGTCACCCGCCATGTGCCGTCGGGCGAGCAGCTCGCGATCTACGACGCCGCGATGCGCTACAACGGCGAGGGCACGCCGCTCGTCGTGATCGCCGGCAAGGAGTACGGCACCGGCTCGTCGCGCGACTGGGCGGCGAAGGGCACCAACCTGCTCGGCGTCCGCGCGGTCGTCGCGGAGAGCTTCGAGCGCATCCATCGGTCGAACCTCGTCGGCATGGGCGTGCTGCCGCTCCAGTTCGCCGAGGGTACCGACCGCCGGACGCTCGGGCTCACCGGCGACGAGCTGTTCGACATCGAGGGCGTGGCGTCGTTGCGCCCGCGCCAGACGGTGACGGTGCGCTTCACGCGCGCCGACGGGTCGACCGGCACCTTCGAGGCGCGCTGCCGCATCGATACCGAGAACGAGCTCGACTACTACCGCAACGGCGGCATCCTCCACTACGTGCTGCGCAAGCTCGCGGCCTGAGGCGGGAAGGCGCCCTCGTCGACCGGGGGGCGCCACCGTTCACGCCGCCGACATGCTCGACCTGTAGAAGACCCCGGAACTCGGGCGAGTCCCGGTGGTTTTGACAGCGTAACGAGCGGGAGTTGCGGTATGGAGCGGCGTTCGACGGACGTGCTGCGGCGGCAGATCGCCGACAGCGAGCGGCTGTTGGCGGAATATCGGGCCCTGGGTCAGACCGGGCTCCAGTATTCCGTCGAGCGCGACATCGCCCGGCTGCGAGCCCAGCTCGCCGCCGAGGAGTCGCCCGAGCGCTTCGGTCGTCGCGCTACCGACGGGGCGACCGTCGTGCCGGACCGCGACCGGACGCGCGCCTAATCCGTCGTCAGCTCGATCTGGTAGATATCGGCCATACCTTCGGCTTGGCCCTCGCGAAGGCGGGTGCTGGCGAAGGTGAGGCGCCGGCCGTCGGCGGAGAGCGCCGGCGTGAAGTTGAACGGGCCGACGTTGACGCCGTCGGGCAGCGGCCGGGGCTCGGACCAGCCGCCGTCCGCCGCCCGTCGGGCGACGTGGATGAGCCCTCGGCCATCCACCTGCCGCCAGAACAGCGCGAGGCGGCCATCGCGGGACAGCGTGAAGTCGCTCTCGCTCGCCGTCGAGTTGATCGGATCCGGCATTAGCTTCGGCGCGGCGAAGCCGTCGGCGGTGCGTTCGGCGGCGTAGACGTCGAGCCCGCCTTTCCCGCTCCGGCGCGCGGTCGCGAAGTAGAGCGTACCGCCGTGAAGCTCGGGGCCGAGCTCCTCGCCCTTTCCGTTCACGATGTCGCCCAGGTGCTCGGGTGCGCCCCAGCCGCCGTCGGCCCGACGCGCGGAGCGCCAGATGTCGAGGTCGCGCCTGTCGCCCCGCGACGCCGTCGGCCGGTCGGACACGAAGTAGAGCGTCCGGCCGTCCGGCGTCAGCCAGGGATCGGAGTCGCGGTAGCGGTCGTCCGAGAAACCGATCGGCACCGGACGCGACCAGCGCCCGGCGCGGCGCTGGGCGACCATGATCTTCGATCCCGCGAACTCCGCCTCGGAGCGCGCGAACACCATGGTCCGCGCGTCGTCGGAAGCGCTGAGGTTATATTCGTTCTTCTGCGCCGAGACGGTTCCGGGCTGCACGAGGCGCGCCGGTCCGATCGGGCCGGCCGCGAACGCGCTCCCGGCCATCAATAGGGCCGCGAGCAGCGGCAGGCGAGAAAGGGTCATCGGTCGGCTCCGTCGAGGCTCGGCAGGTTGAACGGCCGGCGCCTTCGGCCGTGCCGCCCCCTGTGCCAAGGGGCCGACGACCAACCGCCGGCCCGCTTCGACGAACGCGCGGTCGCTCGAGGAACCCGGCGCGCGTCAGCGCCGCGCGAGACGGGCGAGACGCCGGCCGTACCGGCCGGCTAAGCGCTCGACGAGACGTTGCGCGATCGAACGGCGGCCGCCGCGGCGATAGGGCGACGCACCGTAGCCGTCGGCGATGGCCTCGCGCGCGAAGCGCGCCGCGCGGCGCAGGAGGACGGGAGCCGCCAGCAGCACCAAGGCACCGACGACCCACAGGACGAACAGCGCGCCCTGCGCCAGCGGGACCAGCAGCTCGACGCCGGGCACGCCGGCGAGCAACCCGGCCGCGACTCCGACGAGCGCGAAGCCCACCCAGCCGAGCAGCGACCAGATCACCAGCGCCACCACGGCGAGGACCCAGAGAAAAGCCGCCATGCCGTCCCTCCCGATCGTTCCGTCGATGGCACGGATGTGGGAAACGGCGACCCCGCTCGCAACCGAGGCGAAGCGCCGCGCCGACCGGTCAGCGATAGTCGATGCGCACCCGCCGCGCCGCCTCGACGGCAAGCTCGCGCGCGCGCTCGGTCGATCCCGCCGACGCCAGCGCGACGCCCATGCGCCGGTACGGACGCGTGGTCGGCTTGCCGAACAGCCGCACGTCGACTTCGCCGCCCGTGACGGCAAGCGCCTCGGCCACGCCGGCGAAGGCGAAGCGATCCGATTCCCTGTCCGCCAGGACGACGGCCGAGGCCGCCGGCGCCCGCAGCCCGACCGCCGGGATCGGCAGCCCGAGGATCGCCCGCGCGTGGAGGTCGAACTCGCTCAAGTTCTGCGAGATCAGCGTCACCATGCCGGTGTCGTGCGGGCGCGGGCTGAGCTCGGAGAAGATCACCTCGTCCCCGGCGACGAAGAACTCGACGCCGTAGATGCCGTAGCCGCCGAGATCGTCGACGACCCTGCGAGCCATCTCCTGCGCCGCGGCGAGCGCCGACGGCGTCATCGCCGCCGGCTGCCAGGATTCGCGATAGTCCCCCCGCTCCTGCCGGTGGCCGATCGGTTCGCAGAACAGCACCCCTTCGCGCGTGCGCGCGGTCAGGAGCGTGATCTCGTAGTCGAAGGCGACGAATTCCTCGACGATGACGCGGCGCCGGTCGCCGCGCATGTTCGCCACCGCATAGTCCCAGGCCGCGGCTAGGTCCTCGCGGGACCGGACGGTGCTCTGCCCCTTGCCCGACGACGACATCACCGGCTTCACGACGCATGGCAGGCCCGTGTGATCGGCGGCGGCCAGCGCCTCCTCGAGGCTTTCGGCGTAGCGGTAGCGCGACGTTCGCAGGCCGAGCTCGACCGCCGCCAGCTCGCGTATCCGGTCGCGGTTCATCGTCAGATAGGCGGCACGGGCGGTCGGCACGACCGTGACGCCGTCCGCCTCGACCTCCCGGAGCACTTCGGTCCGGATCGCCTCCACCTCGGGCACGACATAGTCGGGCGCGTGGCGCGCGATCGCCTCGCGCAACCGATCGGCGTCGAGCATCGAGAACACCTCGGCCGCGTCCGCCACCTGCATCGCGGGCGCGCCCGCGTAGCTGTCGCAGGCGATGACGTAGGCGCCGAGGCGCTTGGCCGAGATGGCGAACTCCCGGCCGAGCTCGCCCGAACCGAGCAGCAGAATCTTGGCCGTGAACGACATGGTGTCCCCTCTCTCGATCGATCGGGGACGCTCTTAGCCCGGCGGCCGGTCCATGCGAAGCGGCCGGCTCGCGCCAGCGGCGCTGTCGGGGATCGACAGCTCGATCGTGCCCGGAGCCGCGTCTCCCGTCCGGACGCGGCTGAGGACGCCGGGCTGGTAGGCGCCGAGCGCCTGCTCGAACGCGCCGTTGACGGCTTCGACCGTCGTCGCATCGACTCCCTCGTGGCGGGCGCTCGCGGACCCGATGCGGCCGGGCACGCCGCGGACCGAGGCGACCTCGTGGCCGCGGGCGCGCAGCAGCGCGGCGACGCGGTCCGCCGCCTCCGCGGCGCCGGGTTGGTCGGCGGCGTAGTTGAGGACGATCGTCGCCGCCGGCGGCGGTGCCGCGTCGGCCGGCGACGGCACCGCCACCGGGGCGGCCGGCTCGGGTTCGGGGACGGGGGCCGCGACGACCGGCGCCGGTTCCGGATCCGGCGACACGGCGGCTTCGCGGGGCGGCTCGGTCGGTGCCTCGCGAGCCGGGAGCGGGACGGTGCGCGGCGGCGCGGGCGCGGCCGTCGGCGGCGCGGCCGCGACGGGCGCCGGTTCGACGCGGGTCCGGCCGACCGAGGTCGGCGCGTCGCGCAGCGCGACGAAAGCGGCGACCGCGGCGAGCAGGGCCGCGCCCCCCGCAGCGAGGGCGGGTCGGCGCCACGCCGGCGCGTCGGGTGCCGGGGGCGCGGGCTCGGCGACCGCCGCGACCGGTACGGGGTCCGGCTCCGGGGAAGGCGCGGGCTCGGCCGGCGCGTCGACGACTGCGGGCGCCCCGCTTTCGGTGACTGCGGCGGTGACCTCGATCGGAGCGCCGCGCTCCGCGCGCGGCGAAACGTCGACCGGCAGCACGGCCCGAACGAGCATCGGTTCGGGCTCGGGCGCCGCGACGGCATCCTCGGCTATGCCCTTCTTCATCGCGATGGCGCGGCGGGCATGGCACATATCGACCCGAGACGCGCCGTCGAGCGTCGCCTGGAACAGCGCGGCCGCCCCGAACAGGCGAAGCTGCGCCGGCGAACCGGCCGCGGCGTAGGTGATCGCCGAAAGCGCGCCGGGCGCGAACAGCGCGGAGTCACCGCCGGCGCGCCGGATGCGATCGGCGACGAGCTCGCGCGCGTCGGTCGGCGACAGCGGCTCGAGCGTCACGGTGCGCGGCAGCACTGGGCCGGCGAGATGGTCGAAGCGCCTTCGCACGGCGGCGAGCACGACGGCCGGTTGCGCGGGGTCGGCGACGGCGCGCGAAAGCGCGACGAGCCCGGCGTCGTCGATCCGGTCGGCCTCGTCGATCAGCAGGACGTCGGCGTCGGCGGTCGGCGCGCCGCCGGCGAGGTCGCCGCGGTCGACGCGGCGCACGCGTCGGCCGTCCATCGCCAACGCGCGCTCGAGCGACCGCAGAAGCAGCGTCTTGCCGGTCCCGGCGGCACCGACGAGCGCCACCAGCCGGGCGCCCTGGCGCAGCTCGCGCATCGCCGCCTCGCGGGCGTCGCGGAAGGCGCGGCTTTCGAACGCCTCGCCCGGATCGAGCGTGGGAGAAAAGGGATCCCGGCTCAGCCCGAACGGCTGGCCGGCGTCGATTCGATGGCCCAACGCAACACCCGACATAAGCGGCGACATTGCGCCGGGTGCCGCCCGCCCGCAACCGATCCGCCCGCGCTCCGCCACGGACGGGCCCGCGCGGACTTCGCTTCGCCGCATCCTTCGACCAACGACGCATCGGGTTCGACCGGCGACCCGCGCGGTTGACGCCTCGCGCGAACCGTCGCGTTATGAAGCGGCATGGCGACTCTATCCACAGACCTGCTCTCCATGGACCGTCCCCGTCTCGAGCGGGCGTCCGCCGACTCCGCGCGTCCGCTCGATCGGGCCCGCGTCGACCCGCGCGTCGCGGCGCTGTCGATCGTCGGGTTCTGGCTGTTCTACTTCGCGCTCAACACGGGGCGCTATTGGTTCACCAGCGAGCCCTACCAGCTCGACGCGATGGCGCGGCGCGCGGTCGTCTCGATGTTCGGCATAGGCCTGACGCTCCTCCTGGCCGCCGTCCTGCGCCGCTTCGACCACCGGCCGATCCGCACGCTGTTCGCCGTGGCCGCCGTCGCGTCGCTGCCGATCGCCTTCACCTACGCGGCGTTCAACTACGCCGCCTTCTACGTCGTCTCGCCGAGCCCCGGCACGGCGGCGATGGTGGCGGACTGGCCCGAACACAAGAGGGACCCGCTTTACCTCATCGTCGGCGGGACGTTCGACTGGTACTTCTTCATCGTCACCTGGGCGACGCTCTACATCGCGCTATCCTACGCCGCGAAGGTGAAGCTCGCGGAGCAACGCGCCGCGAAATACCGGGCGGTCGCGCAGACGGCCGAGCTGCGCGCGCTGCGCTACCAGATCAACCCGCACTTCCTGTTCAACACGCTCAACTCGCTGTCCTCGCTCGTGCTCGGGCGACGCGAGGAGGAGGCGGAGCGGATGATCATGAATCTCTCCACCTTCTTCCGTACCAGCCTGACCGCCGATCCGACGGCCGACGTCAGCCTCGCCGACGAGATCCGGCTGCAGCGCCTCTACCTCGACATCGAGCGCGTGCGTTTTCCCGAGCGGTTGCTGGTCGAGATCGACGTCCCGCCGGAACTCGACGGCGCGCGCATCCCCGGGCTGCTCCTCCAGCCGCTGGTCGAGAACTCGATCAAGTACGGCGTGTCGCGGAGCAAGAGGCAGGTCACGATCGGCATCCGCGCGCAGGCGCTCGACGGGCGGCTCCGCCTGATCGTCGAGGACGACGGCGACGGCGCGGGGCCGACCGAGCCGGGTCACGGCGTCGGCGTGCGCAACGTGTGCGACCGGCTGGACGCGCGGTTCGGGCCGGCCGCGCGCTGCGAGGCGGGTGCGAAGGAAAAGGGGGGATGGCGCGTGGTGCTGACGTTGCCGCTGGTGTTCGATGATCGACGCTAGGCCGCTACGCACGCTGATCGTCGACGATGAGCCGCTCGCGATCGAACGGCTGCAAATCCTGTGCGCGCGCGTCGCGGGCCTGCAGCTCGCCGGCACCGCGACCGACGGGCAGGCCGCGCTGCGGCTCGTCGAGGCGCTGCAGCCCGAGCTCCTCTTCCTCGACATAGCGATGCCCGGCCTGAACGGGATCGACGTGGCCCGCGCGCTCGAGGGTCTGCCGAACCGGCCGGCGGTGATCTTCGTCACCGCCTTCGACCAGTTCGCCGTTTCCGCTTTCGACGTCGCCGCGGTCGATTACCTGCTGAAACCCGTCGCCCCCGACCGGCTCGAGCGGGCGGTGTCCCGCGTGCGCGCGCAGCTAGGAACCGGCGCTGCCAAGGCCCCCGCGTCGCCCTATTCGACCGAATTCTGGGTGCCGCACCGCGCCGAGATCATCCGCGTGCCCGTCGACGACCTCGACCTGATCGAGGCCGAGCGCGACTACATGCGCCTTCACGTCGGATCGCGGTCCTACCTCCTGCACCAGACGATCACCGAACTCGAGCGTCGTCTCGACCCCAACCGCTTCATCCGCCTCCACCGGTCGACGATCGCGCGGCGCGACCGGATCGCGGGCCTGAAGCACGACGGCTGCGGGACGTGGACGGCGGAACTGGCCGACGGTCGCTCCTTGCGGATCGGACGCACCTATTTGGCGAACGTCAGGTCGATGGTCGGCCGATAGCGGGGCTCGGCGGGTTCGACGGACGGCGGACCGCTAGCGTATCGCGCCCCGGCGCTTGAGCTGCGGCAGCATCAGCAGGCCGGCGAGAACCGGGAAGCGCCGCTGCCAGGGCCGGATCGTGATCGTCACGCCGGAGTGGCGGGTGATCTTCCACGCGAGGTAATCGATGCCGCCGTCGAAGGTGAGGCTCGCCTTGACGAGGCGCACGGCGGACAGAAGCTTGCCCTCGACGCGCCGCCGCGCCCAGGCACGCTCGCCCGCGGCCCGGTCCGCAGGGACAAGGAACTCGATCGTCTCGCCCTGGATGCGGGCCGGCAGCCCCGCGTGCGCCAGCGCGGGCGCGGTGAACGCGCGGTAGCGCTCGGGCGCGGTGTCGAAGAGCGTGACGCCGCGCCCCTGCTTCTCGGAGCGGAGCTCGGCGTCGTAGGTGAGCGCGAACGCCCGCGTCCACAGATCGCGCACCCCGAGGCGGTCGGTCATCATCGGCCGCGCCGCGGCGAGCAGCGCCGGAGCCGCGTCGGCCACCGCGTCGATGATCTTCGCCCGAGCGAGCGCGTCGCGAACCCAGACGAGCGCCGACGGTTGCGCGAAGCGCGCCCAGACCGACACGTTCCGCGTGGCGGACGATGCGAGGCGCGCGAAGTCCCCGAGCGTCAACACCGCGTATTTGGCCCGCAGGGGTCCGTGCTCGAGGTAGAAGACGTTCGGCGGCACCAGGCGGTTCGCGGTCGCCAGCCACGGCTTGGCATAAGCGTGACGGTAGTCGTCGACGATGAGGTAGAAGTCGAGCATCAGCCCGTCGAGCCGTTTCGACCAGAGGCACGAGCCGTAGAACAGCACCGCCTGCGCGCCGTCCGGATAGCGCGCGGCGAGCGCGGACGCGAACGTCCGCACTTCGTCCGCGACCGGCGCCTCGAGCTCGGCCGCGACCAGATCGTGGATCGCGGTCACGCCGCGAGGCTGAGGAACGGCACCGGCGCGGTCGGCGTCAGCACGATCGCCCGCCCCTGCGGCGCCTGGAAGATCTCGCCGTCGAGGATGACGCTCGGGCTGTCGCCCTCGATGCGGATCTCGTCGCCGCGCTTCAGGTGGAAGCCCTTGAAACGGCTCTTGTCGAGCCGCCCGAACACGGCGTTGACCGCGGTGCGCAGGACGGCGCCCCGCCCCTGCTCGATCGCCATGAGCTTGAGCGAGCCCGTCTGCTCGGTTCCATGCGAGCGCATGTTGAGCAGCAACCGCTCGAGCGTCGTCACCATCAACACGAAGAAGCGGCCGTGGAGCTCGCCCTCGCGCTGGACCGAGACGCGGACCGGCTTGGGACGAAAGGGCGCGAGCGGACCGCGACCGCCGATCAGCAGGCTGGCGACCAGCGCCAGCACCGTGATGAGGTGGCTGAGCCAGTTCGGGAGGCCGATCGGATAGATCTTGTGGCGGCAGAACAGGATGCCGTCGGCGAGGCCGGCGCCGCCGAGGAACATGCCGAGCACCGGTCGCTTGTTGTGCCCGTCCGACAGCGCGATGAGCTGGCGCGCGACGACGTGCGGGCGCACGTCCGCCTCGACGATCGCGAGGATCTGCTCGAGCGCCTTGAGCGGATCGCCCTGCGCGCCGAGATCGAGCGCGATGAGGTTCGTCTTGCCGTTCGGCAGCACCGCGACCGGCGGCGGCGAGCCGGCGAAGTGGCCGCCGTGATAGAGCTCGGTCAGCGCCGCCTGCACCGTGCCGTCGCCGCCGTTGATGACGAGCACGGCGGGCTTCACCCGCGCGATCGTGTCGAGCGCTTCCGGCACCTCGGCGATGGTCTCGACCTCGAAGTGGAAGATGTTCGGATGCGCCGCGACGAACTCGCGGACCCGCGGCAGCATCGAGCGATTGCCCGTCGACCGCGGGTTCGACAGGAGTGCGACGAGCGCCATCAGTCGCGGCGGGCCACGACGGGCTTGATCGACAGGCCGCTGCGGTAGTTCATCACCACGTCGACGACGGTGACGCCCGGACGGGCGGTGAACGAGACGTCCTCGAAGTCCGGCTTGAGGTTAGTCAGCGACAGGCGCGGGTTGCCCGAGAAGCCGCCGCCGTCGCTCCAGCCGCTCTTGCGGTTGTTGTCGCGGTCGTGCCGAACCGCGATCGCGTACTGGCCGTAGCGCGGGAGCTCGACGCAGACGTTCATGTCGCCCGACGAGGTCACCGGGAGTTCGACGCGCTTGAGCTTCTTGCCCTTCTCGAGGAACTCCTCGGGGTTGTTGCCGTAGACCTGGACACGCAGCGTGCCGCCGCGGTCCTTGAAGCCGTAGATGCGCACCAGCGCGGCGGGACCTTCGGCGCCCGGCCGGCAGGCCGCCGCCTCGGGGCCGAGAATCTCCTGCGCCGCGACCGGGGTCGCGCCGAGCGCGACCGACAGGGTGGCCGCCGCGGTCGCGAGCGTCAGGGCGCCGCGCTTCAACGATTCCATCATGACCTGTAACCTCCAGCGGGCTATACCCTGCCCGCACAGCTTTCCGCCGTTGGGTGGAGATATGGTCGCGGGATGCGGCCAAAGTTTGACGAGAGGGCGACGAAAACTTGCGTCTGTTCACGCGCTTCGATCGCTACCTCGCCCGCCTGATCGCCGTGCCGCTGCTCGCCACGCTCGTCATTTCGGCGATGCTGCTGCTGCTCGAGAAGATGCTGAAGCTGTTCGACTTCGTCGTCAACGAAGGCGGACCCGTCTCGGTCGTGTGGCAGATGCTCGGCAACATGATCCCTCAGTATCTGGGTCTCGGCATCCCCATCGGTCTGCTGCTCGGCATCCTGCTCGCCTTCCGCAAGCTCGCCCTGTCGAGCGAGCTCGACGCGCTGCGCGCCGTCGGCATCTCCTACAACCGGCTGCTGTTCGTCCCCTACCTCTACGCCGCGGCGCTGGGGCTCGTGACGCTCGTGATCGTCGGCTTCATCCAGCCCTACGCCCGCTACGCGTACGAGGGCCTCCAGTTCGAGCTGCGATCGGGCGCGCTCGGCGCGAGCATAAAGGTCGGCGAGTTCGCACGGCTCGGTAAGCGCATCACGCTGCGGGTGGAGGAGAGCCACGACCGCGGCCGCGACCTGCACGGCCTGTTCGTGCGCGCGGAGTCGACCTCGGGCAAGTCGCTCGCGGTGAGCGCCGAGCGCGGGACTTTCCTCGCCACCGACGATCCGGATGTCATCCTGCTTCGCCTTCGCAACGGCGTGCTCGTCCACAACGCGCCGAGCTACGTCGCGCCCCGCGTCCTGGGCTTCGCGGTTCACGACCTGCCGATCGACCTGCCCCGGATCGAGGCGTTCCGCGCCCGCGGCGGCGAGGACGACGACGAGCTCACCCTGCCCGAGTTGGCGCGCGTCGGCGTCGACCCGACGACCGATCCGACGACGCGCGACGCGAGCCTCGCCAACTTCCACCGCCGGCTCGTGCAGGTCGTCGTCGTCGCCGTGCTGCCGTTGCTCGCGGTCGCGCTCGCCGTGCCGCCGAAGCGCTCGTCGTCGGCGCTCGGCGTGTTCGTCAGCCTCGTGATCCTCATCGTCTACAACGAAATCTCCGAATATGCCGAGCGCATTGGCGCGGCAGGTCGGGCCGACCCGCTGATCGCCCAGTGGGTGCCGTTCGCGGCCTTCACGGCGCTTTGCGTCTGGCTCTACTACGTGCTCGCCTTCGTCCCGGGCGGCCAGCCGATCGCCTCGCTCGACCGGGCCTTCGCGGGGGTCTGGTGGCGGCTCGCCCGGCTGTTCCGCCTGCTGCGCCGACGCGGCCGTGTCGCCGGCGCGGCGGCCGGCTAGGGTACCGACCGATGGCGCAGCTATTCCCCTCCCGCACGATTGCGCTCTACACGGCGCGCCTGTTCCTCGCGCGCGTGCTCGCGTTCCTCGTCGCGCTGGTCGTGATCCTGCAGACGCTCGACCTGCTCGGGGAGTCGAGCAAAATCCTAGCGGCCCCCGGCAACGGCGACGCGGAGCTCTGGCGCTACGTGACGTGGCGCATGCCGCAGCTCATCGCGCAGTTCCTGCCCTTCTCGGTGCTCCTCGGCACGCTCGTGACGCTGGCCGGGCTCAACCAGAACAGCGAGGTGGTCATCTTCAAGGCGGCCGGGATCTCGGCCCACCAGATCCTGGCGCCGCTGATCGCAGCCTCGTTCGGGATCGCGGTCGGCCACTTCGCGTTCAACGAGCTGGTCCTCGTGAACACGAACAAGAAGCTCGCCGCCTGGGAGCGGGTCGACTACGGCGCCGTCCCCGCCGGCGCGACGAGCACCGAAGCCTGGGTCCGGGAAGGCAACACGCTCTTCCACGCCCAGCGCGTCCTCGGGCTTGGCGAGGCGACGCGGCTCGAGGATCTCACCGCCTATGACCGTCGCGGCGGCCAGCTCCAAGGCATCCTGCGCGCGGAGCGGGCGCAGCCCGCCGAAGGCGGTTGGCTGCTCCAGGGCGTCCGCCGGTTCGACGTAGCACGTGGCACGCAGGAGAACCTGCCGTCGCTGCTCGTGCCGGCGCGCATCGATCCGGCGCGCTTCACCGCGACCGCGGTCGTCCCGGACGAGACGCCTTTCTGGGAGCTGCGCCGCGCGGTTCGCGAGGTGCGCGCCGCCGGCCGCCCCGTCGACACGCTCGTCGCCGGACTGCACCACAAGATCTCCGGGCCGCTGTCGGCGATCCTCATGCCGCTGCTCGGGGCGGTCGCGGCGTTCGGCCTGGCGCGTTCCGGCAAGCTGTTCGTCCGCGCGGTCGTCGGGATGGCGCTCGGCTTCGCCTATTTCGTCGCCGACAACTTCATGCTCGCGATGGGCGAGTTCGGCGCCGCGCCGCCTTGGCTCGCGGCCTGGGCCCCCTTCCTGCTCTTCCTGCTGATCGGCGAGGCCGTCCTGTTCCGGACCGAGGAATGACGGCCGGACGATGGACCCTCGTCGGCTAGCCAACGCCGTCCTGGCGTCCTAAATCCGCCGCATTGCATGATCATTTCAATTCAACCGTGGGTCGAAGATCGAGGGTTTGCGTCGTGAAGGCTGCTTTCTGGAACCGCGTCGGCTTTTGGAAGCGGACGCATCACCTGAACAAGATGACGTTCCGGGAGCTGGTCGTCGCCTATTTTCAATATTACGCCATCCAGGCCTATCTGCTGCTGGCGGTCGCCTCGCTCGTCGTCGCCTACGAGTATCCGACGAGCGCGCCGCGCGCGACGACGGCGGTGATCTTCGCCGTGCTCGCCTATCCGCTCGCCTGGTACGCGCTCCACCGCTGGGTGCTGCACGGCAAGTGGATGTTCAAGTCGCCGCTCACCGCCAAGGTCTGGAAGCGCATCCACTACGACCACCACCAGGATCCGAACCATCTCGAGATCCTGTTCGGCGCGCTCTACACGACCCTGCCGACGATCGCCGCGCTCACGCTGCCGATCGGTTACGCCATCGGCGGGGTCGGCGGCGCCGCCTGGGCGTTCGCCTCGGGCCTGCTGATGACCTGCTTCTACGAGTTCTGCCACTGCGTGCAGCACCTCTCGTACAAGCCGAAGTCGAAGTTCCTGGCTGCCGTAAAGGCGCGCCATATGGCGCACCATTTCCACGACGAGACCGGCAACTTCGGCATCACCAACTTCTCGTGGGACAAGCTGTTCGGCACCTTCTACGAGCGCCCCGAGCGCCCGGCGAAGAGCGAGACGGTGTTCAACCTCGGCTACACGCCCGAGGTCGCCAAGATCTATCCGTGGGTCGCCAAACAGTCGGGCGGCGTGGAGACCAACCACCCGCGGCGGCGCGGCGAAGACGACCGCAAGGCCGCCTGAGGCCGCGTGGCGGGGGGCATCACGATCCGGCCGGTGGAGTCATCGGCCGACCGCAAGCGCTTCATCGACCTGCCGTTCCGCCTGTATCGGGACGATCCCAGCTGGCGCCCGCCCCTCAAGGCCGAGGTGCGCGGACTGATCGGCGGGCCCAAGAGCAACCCTTGGTTCGGCCACGCCCGCGCGCGCTTTTGGACCGCCGAGCGCGGCGGCGAGGTCGTGGGCCGGATCTCGGCGCAGGTCGACGAGCTGGTACTCGAGCACATCGGCGCCGGCATCGGCCATTGGGGCATGTTCGAGGCGGTCGACGACCAAGCGGTCGCCGACGCGCTGATCGAAACCGCCGAAACGTGGCTGCGCGAGCAGGGCATCACCCGCGCGCTCGGTCCTTTCAGCCTGTCGATCTGGGACGAGCCCGGTCTCCTGGTCCAGGGTTTCGACGTCGCGCCCACCGTGATGATGGGGCACCACCTGCCCTACTACGCGCGGCTGATCGAGGCGCGAGGCTACGTTGGCGCCAAGGACCTCCACACCTACGAGCTCGACATCGCGGGCGGCTTCACCGACAAGTTCAACCGGATCGTGGCGATCGGTGAGAACAACCCCCGCATCCGCATCCGCAAGGTCGACAAGTCGCGCTTCGACCAGGAAGCCGCGCTCATCCTCGACATCCTGAACGACGGCTGGTCGGAGAACTGGGGCACCGTCCCGCTGACGCCGGCCGAGGTCGCCTACGTCGGCAAGAAGCTCAAGCCGATAGTGTTCGAGGATCTCGTCCGCGTCGCGGAGCTCGACGGCGAGCCGGTCGCCTTCATGATCACCCTGCCCGACCTGAACGAGCTCACGGCCGACCTGAACGGCGATCTCCTTCCGTTCGGCTGGGCCAAGCTGCTCTGGCGCCTGCGCCGACCGCGCGTCGAGCGCATGCGCGTGCCGCTGATGGGCGTGCGCAAGTCGCATCAGGGATCGCGCTTCGCGTCGATGATGGCGCTGATGCTCATCGAGCACATCCGCCGCGCCGCGGTGACCTACGGCGCCACCCGCGGCGACTTCGGATGGGTGCTCGAGGACAACCTGCCGATGCGGAGCATCGCCGACGTGATCGACGCCAAGATCACCCGCACCTACCGGATTTACGAGCGCGGCCTCTAGGCGAGCACCACCCAGGTCGGGACGTGGTCGCTCGCCTTCTCGCGCCCGCGCACATGGCGGTCGACCCCGGCGTCGCGGAAGCGATCGGCGGCCTGCGGGCTGAGCAGCAGGTGGTCGATGCGGAACCCGGCGTCGCGCTGCCAGGCGCCGGCCTGATAATCCCAAAAGGTGTAGACCGGGCCGGTCGGGTAGCGGGTGCGGATGGCGTCGGTCCAGCCGGCGTTGACGAGCCGACGGAAGGCCGCCCGCGACTCCGGCTGCATCAGGGCATCGTCGGCCATCGCCCGCACCGAGAACACGTCGTCGTCGGTCGGGATGACGTTGTAGTCGCCCGCGAGCACCGTCGGCGTCTCGAGCGCCCACAGCGTCCGCGCATGGTCATGCAGCCGCTCCATCCAGGCCAGCTTGTAGTCGAACTTGGGTCCCGGAATGGGATTGCCGTTGGGGAGGTAGATCGACGCGACGCGGACCCCCGCGACCTCGGCCTCGAGATAGCGAGCCTGCTCGTCGCCGTCGTCGCCCGGCAGGCCGCGCTGCGTTTCGGTCGCCGGCTCGCGCGACAGGATCGCGACGCCGTTGAAGCCTTTCTGCCCGTGGACCAGCGCGTGGTAGCCGGCGTCGCGGATCGCTTCGACCGGGAAGTTCTCCGTGACGCACTTGATCTCTTGGAGGCAGGCGACGTCGGGCTTCGCTTCGTCGAGCCACTCCAAGAGGCGCGGCAGGCGGGCGCCGATGCCGTTGACGTTGTAGGTCGCGATCTTCACGCCGGCCGAACGTTCAAACCGAGAAGCTCGTGCCGCAGCCGCATCCGGAGGCGGCGTTGGGGTTCCTGACCTGGAAGGCCGCGCCGCCGAGCGTCTCGACGTAATCGACCTCGGCGCCCTCGACGAACGGCAGGCTGGTCGCGTCGACGACGAGCTGCACGCCGTCGGTCTCCGCCACGTGATCGTCGGCCGCAACCGCCCGCTCGAGGCCGAACTTGTACTGGAAGCCGGCGCAGCCCCCGCCCTCGACCGAGAGGCGGAGCTTCAGGCCGGGATCACCCTGACGCGCGGCGATCAGCGCGACGCGCTTGGCGGCGGCGGGCGAAAGTCGAACGGCGGGCTGGCTCATGCGCCAGAGATAGGCCGAAGCGGCCGCGGCTTCAATCGGCGGGAAGCGCCGGGCCGCCGCGGCCCAGGTCCGCGCGGCTTTGCGCGGCGAGCACGTAGCTGGAGGCCTGGAGGAAGGGCGTCGGGTTGACGGCGCGGCCGTCGATCCGGACCTCGTAATGCAGGTGGCTGCCCGTCGAGCGCCCGGTCGAGCCCATGCGCCCGATGATCTCGCCCTGGCGAACGCGGTCGCCCGCGCGGACGAGGATCTTCGACAGGTGGCCGTAGCGCGTGGCGATGCCGCGGCCGTGGCCGATGTCGATCACGTTGCCGTAGGCGCCGCCCCATCCGGCCTGATGCACGACGCCGTCGGCGGACGCGTAGATCGGCTCGCCGATGGGGCCAGCGATGTCGACGCCGGCGTGCATCGCGGTGCGGCCGTTGAACGGGTCGTAGCGGATGCCGAAGCCGCTGGTGAAGCTCGCGCGCTTGACGGGCTGAAAGGACGGCACGGAGACGAGCGCGTCCTCGAGCTGCTCGACCTTCTTCCAGCTCAGGAACAGCTCCTTGAACTTCGGCTCGGCGCCGGCGAGCGGGCCGCCCTTGGCGTCGGCGGGGAGCATCGGGCCGCCCATCGCGATCGGCGACTGGCTCACGAACCGCTCGGGCTCGAGGCCCAGGCGGCGGATCAACGCCTTGGTGTCGCGGTAGCGCGCCTCGGCGGCGGCGGTCGCCTGGTCGACGAACGCGAGCTGCTCTCGCTCGATCCTGGCGAACGGCTCGAGCAGCGAGGCGTGCTCGGCGTCCGGATGCGCAGCGACGGCCGGCCCGGCCTTGGGCATGATGGCCGCGAGCTGCTGAAGGTCCGCCTGGCCGGACAGCAGCCTGGCGAGGAACGCCTGGCGCTGCTCGATGCGCTGCGCCGTGGTGAGCACGTCGCCGCGCAGTTCCGTGACGTCCGCCTTCATCGCGGCCACCTGCCGCTCCATGCGGGCCAACTCGGCCTGCTTGGCGGCGATCACCTCGTCCGCGTCCGCGTTGGCGACCATGTTCACGGTCGCGGCACCCATCCAAAGCGCGACGAGCGCGGTCGTACCTGCTGCCATGACTTGTACGCGAGTCCCGATCTTGATGAGGCGGACGGTGCCGTGGCGACGCAAGTAGATCTGATGCTCGGGAAAATAACGGAGAGTCATGGCCCTTGCCTTCCGAGTCACGACCTTCAATTGCTGCACCGTTATAATCCCCCGATTAGTGCACCAGCGGCCCCGGCCCGTGCCGGGTTACGTCCCTCTACCTTCGCTAAATGCCGCCCGATTTGACTCTCGGCGACGGCGCGAGTCCCTAATCAGGTGGAGGGGTCGATGGCAATAGGATGGTAAAAATCGGGGGTCATCCCCGCTTTGGCACGAGCCAAGTCATTGAAAGGCGGCTTCAATTCGCCTCGGAAGTAGGTGGAAACCAGCCTCCGGAACGCCTCGGCGGGCGACGAACCGTTGGAGTCGCACGCCCAACGGAACCAACGGTTCCCCGCGGCCACGTGCCCGATCTCGTCGCGATAGATGATCTCGAGGATGGCGGCGCTCCGCTCGTCGCCCGCCGCGCGGAGGCGTTCCACCGTCGCCGGCGTCACGTCGAGCCCGCGCGCTTCGAGCACCTGGGGGACGACGGCCAGACGCGCGGGCAGGTCGTGCGCGGTGGCGGCGGCTGCCTGCCAAAGTCCGTCGTGTGCCGGCAGGTCGCCGTAGGCACCGCCGAGCTCGCGCAGGCGATCGTCGATCATCAGGAAGTGCCGCGCCTCGTCGTCGCCCACCCGCGCCCAGTCGTCGACGAAGGCGCGCGGCAGGCCCGCGCCGAAGCGACCGACGAGATCCCACGCCAAGTCGACGGCGTTCAGCTCGATGTGCGCCAGCGCGTGCAGCAGCGCGAAGCGGGAGCGTTCCGAGCCCGCCCGGCCCCGCTTCGGCATCCGGTTCGGCGGCAGCAGCTCGGGCCGCGCCGGCCGCGCCGGCGTGTCGGGCATCGCGGCGTCGAACGCGTGCTCGAGGGCCCCCGCGCCCCAGGCAGCCGCCATGGCGCGCGACGCCGCCGCCTTGGCGCGAGCGTCGGCGGTCATCAGGACGGTGCGGGCGGCGAGCGCGACCGACGTCATACGCAACGCGACATCTTCATAGCGTTCAGGCCAGGGCCTGCGCCGCCTTCAGCACCTCGGCCGCGTGGCCCGGCACCTTCACCTTGCGCCAGACCCGCGCCACCTTGCCGTCGCGGTCGATCAGGAAGGTCGAACGATCGATGCCCATGTACTTCCGGCCGTAAAGGCTCTTCTCGACCCAGCTTCCGTAGCGCTCGATCGCCGCGCCGTCGGGATCGGAGGCGAGCGTCACGCCGAGGTCGTACTTGGCGCGGAACTTGGCGTGGCTGGCGACCGAGTCCTTGGAGACGCCGATCACCACCGCGTCCGCCGCGGCGAAGTCGTCGGCGAGGCCGGAGAACTCGATCGCCTCCTTCGTGCAGCCCGACGTGTCGTCCTTCGGATAGAAGTAGAGCACGACCTTCCGGCCCTTCAGCGCGGCGAGGCTGACGCTCCCGGTCTCGCCCTCAAGATCGAAGGCCGGCGCGGCGTCGCCCTGGCTCACGTCGCTCATCATTTCCCCCGTCGCTTGATTCCGAACGCGCCCTCCCATGCCTCAAGCACCGCCGCCTTGGCTAGCTTGAGCGCCGCCTCGAGCGCCGCGAAGTCTTGATGCCCCGTGGCCTTCGCGAGCCGTTGCTGGACGTGCGGCGGCAGCTTGCCGACGACGCCGGCCGTGCGCGTCACGGCGAGGCGCAGCATCACCAGCAACCGCGTCAGGAGATCGTGCGCCTCGACGAAGGCGTCGCCGACGAGCCCGGCGTCGCGCAACGCCGTCGCCGCCGCGCGCAGGTCGGGCGTGAGGGCGATGCGGTCGCGTAGCTGGAGATAATGGGTGACGAACTCGAGATCGACCAGTCCGCCGCGGCCGAGCTTGACGTCCCAAAGGCCGGTCCCGGGCTTGCTTGCCTCCATCTCGTCGCGCATCGCGAGGACGTCCTCGCGCAGCTTGCCGGGCTCGCGTGGCGCCCCGAGCACGTCGGCGACCACCGCCTCGACGCGCTCCCGCTTGCCGTGCACGACCCGCGCGCGGGTCAACGCCATATGCTCCCAGGTCCAGGCTTCCTCGCGCTGGTAGCGCGCGAAGCTGTCGATCGTCACCGCGAGCAGGCCTTGCGCGCCCGAAGGACGCAGGCGCGTGTCGACCTCGTAGAGCGCGCCGGCGGCGGTCGGCACCGACAGCGCCGCGGTGAGCCGCTGCGCGAGGCGGTTGAAGTAGGTCGTCGCCGCCAGCGGCTTCGCGCCGTCCGACTGCGCCTCGTGGCTTCCCGAAAAGAGATAGACGAGGTCGAGGTCCGAGCGCGCGGTCAGCGCCCGGCCGCCGTAGCGGCCGAGGCCGAGGACGACCAGCTCGCCGCCGGGCACCCGTCCGTGGGTGTCGGCGAAGGCGGCGGCGACGGCCGGCGCGAGGACCGCGAGCGCGGCATCGGCGAGCGCGGCGTAAGCGGCGGCGGCATCCAGCGGATCGGCCAGCCCCTCGATGAGCTGCGCCCCGATCTGGAAGCGGCGCTCGGCCGTCCAGCGCCGCACGCGGTCCAGCCTGTCCTCGTAATGCCCGTGGCCGACGAAGAGCTGGAGTTCTTCGGCCAGAACCCGAGCATCGGGCAGCGGCTCGAAGGCCTGCGGATCGAGCAGGACGTCGAACAGATCGGGCGACCGCGCGAGCGCGTCGGCGAGCACCGGCGTGACGCCGAGCAACCGTCCGAGCAGCCCGACCAGGCGCGGGTTCGCCTCGAGCAGCGAGAGGAACTGAACGCCCGACGGGAGCTGTTCGAGGAAGCCGTCGAGGCGGCCGATCGCCGCTCTGGGGTCGGGAAGCGCGCCGAATTCGTCGAAGAGGCGGGGCAGCAGGATCTCGAGCGCCTGCTGGGCGTCGGCCGACCGCAGGGCGCGGTAGGCGCCCGAACGCCACTTGCCGACGAGCTGCGCCAAGCCGTCGACGTCCGGCAGACCGCGACACTTGAGCTGCCGCGCGAGCGCGCCCGGCTCGCGCGGAAGCCGCTCGCCGCCCGCGCGCTCCACCAACCCGTCGTAGCGGGCGGCGACCGCGCGCGTCGCCGCGGTGAGCGTCCGCTCGAGCGACCGCCAGCCGTCGAGCCCGCAGACCCGTGCGAGCGCCGTGCGATCGGCGGCCGCGACGGGGACGCGGTGCGTCTGCTCGTCCGCCTGCATCTGGATGCGGTGCTCGAGCGTGCGCAGGAAGCGATAGGCCTCGGCGAGCTCGGCGGCGTCGTCCGCCCCGATGCGCCCGGCGGCCGCCAGCGCCCGGAGCGCCGGGACGGTGGCGGGGGCGCGCAGCGCCGGTTCGCGCCCGCCGAATATCATCTGGTGGATCTGCGCGAAGAACTCGATCTCGCGGATGCCGCCTCGCCCGCGCTTGAGGTCGTAGCCCGGTCCGGGCTTCTGGCCCTCGTCATAGTGATCGCGGATTCGGAGGCTGATCGCCTGGATGTCGCGGATCGCGGAATAGTCAAGCGAGCGGCGCCACACGAACGGACGGATGCCGTCGAGGAAGGCCTCCCCGAGATCGACGTCGCCCGCGCACGCGCGCGCACGAATGAAGGCGGCCCGTTCCCACGGCAGCGCCTCCGACTGGTAGTAGCTCTCCGCCGCCCCGACCGGCAGCGTTATCGGCGTGGCCTCCGGCGACGGACGGAGCCGCAGGTCGACGCGAAAGACGTAGCCGCCCGCGTCGCGCGCCTGCATCAGCTCGACGACCCGCCGCGCGACGCGCAGCGCCGCCTCGTCGGGATCTTCGCGCTCGCGCCGCGGCAGCCGCTCGCGGTCGTGCAGGAAGATGAGGTCGACGTCGCTCGAGTAGTTGAGCTCGCGGCTGCCGAGCTTGCCGAGCGCGAGCACGGCGAACCCCCGCGCATCGGCGTCGGGCACGCGCTCGGCGACGGCAGCGCGCACCGCGAGGTCGAGCGTCGCGTCGGCGAGCCGCGACAGCGC
>Ga0164290_1000665_pt1 | contig 94948 bp, 84 predicted proteins | sample Micstemetagenome_FD_108782 | JGI IMG/M metagenome (GOLD analysis project Ga0164290, IMG submission 108782) | Contaminated culture microbial community from soil near Moab, Utah, USA - Microcoleus steenstrupii SON62 (Illumina Assembly) | ecosystem: Environmental > Terrestrial > Soil > Soil crust...
AGACTGCCGAAGATTACGTCCAAAAACTATCAAACAGCAGTGCACTCAAGAAGGCCGGCGTCAACTCAGAAAAGTTCTGGCTCCGAAATTTTATTTAAACGGAATTATGGTCACTCACTTAGCTCCCTGCCCATACGAACACGCGCATTGCGGTGAAGTGGCAGAAACCTGGACCATTGACTCAGGGCTGCATGGAGATTACCTGATTGTAAAGAGATTTGTTGTCACGCACTTAGTTCTTGAACGACGGACAGATCGTCTGCCTGCGGTTACCTGAAAACTTCTCGAAGATGCCCTGCTTGATAAGCGAAAACTCGAGGGCGCCGCGCATTCCGTTGTAGGCTTTCAGGCCCGACATCGTTACATCGTAACTGAAGGTGAAGACATAATCCTTTACCCCCAGGCCGATCATCGGGATCACGGACTCGCCCAACCGGTAATACAATCCGCCCACCAGCAGTTGTTCGCCGTCTCCCGAAAGATTGTATTGGGCACTCACTCCGCCCATACCGGCAAACGCACCTGCCTGAGTGGTGAAGTACAGGTTCGGGTTAACGATCCACTGGTCGTTGAGCTTGAAGCTGCCGCTCAGAAAGGCGATCGAGCGCATCGGAATGCGGTTGTCGGTGCCATTGTCGGAGAAGAAGGACTCACGGGGACGGTTTACATGGTGCACCGAGAAGCCGCCGTTGAGGTATACGTTGGTGCTGGGGAAATAGGCATAGTTCATGCCCACCTGCATGTCCATGTAGCTCACATTATTGCGGGCCAGAAAAGCGGAGGTGGGCAGCTTGTTATCGAAAAAGAAGCCATCGAACTGGTCCGGAAACTTCAGGTTCGAGGAGTTGATCTGTTTGTTGGCATAACCCACATTGAAGCCCAGGCTCAGCAGGCTCGAATAGCCGAGCATCTGGTGATAGGCGAGTGAGCCGTAGATCTTCGTGGAGGTAAGGTTGCCCGAGCCGGCCACGTCTTTCAAAATGACGCCGCCTGCGCCGAGCCAGCCATTCTCGAAGCGGTCTTTCATCAGCTGCACGTCGCCGAAGGCACTCATGGTTTTGTAAGGCACGGCCATCACGGAAGCCCACTGGTTCCGGTAATTGACCCCCACACGGTAATCGCCATCGGGGATGAAACCTGTATTGGCCGGGTTGGTGGTAAGCGGCGAATTGAAGAACTGCGAAAAGTGCAGGTCTTGTGCGGCAGCCTGCTCGCGGCCCGCCAGGGTCAGAAACAGGATGCTTGAAGTAATGATCAGGCGTTTCATGGGCCGCTCCTCTTTTTATCGGATTAAGGTTATATCGCCTCTTTTGGTGGCGCGCTTGCCATCAACAAACACCACTTCAAGAGTATAGGCATAAACGTCCATCGGCTGCAGCTTACCCTTGAAGGTACCGTCCCAGCCGGTTTTGCGGTCGGTTGTTTCAAACACTTTCTGTCCCCAGCGGTTCCAGATGGTGAACCGGAGGGTGGCGATGCCGAAGCCGCGGGCAAACACCACGCTGTTGATGCCACCGCTCAGCGGAGTGAAGGCATTGGGCACGTCAATCGCGGGCTGCACCAGCGTCCGCACTCTTTGCCTGACCGTATCCGGACAACCTTCGGCATTGTAGGCGATCAGCAGCACTTCAAATTCATCGCTCGTATTGTATTCGTGGCGCACCGGAAGCTGGTTATTCGTCAGTAGGGAGTCGCCATCACCAAAAAGCCATTTGTAACGCACGGCGCCCTGCGAGGCATTCTGGAAGGTGATGGCCGTGTTGGGTGTGGGTGGCTGCGGACTGATGGCGCCGATGGCCGCCGTTGGCTTGCCGAACAGGGTAATCGTAAAACGGGCGGTATCCGTAATATTACAGGTTCCGGAGTCAACTACCACCAGGCTGATCGTGTAGGTGCCAGGGTTGGTGTAGCGCACCGGACCGGGTGAGGGATCGGTTGAGGTGGTGCCGTTGCCGAAGTTCCAGAAGAACTGCTGTCCGCCGACCGTGCGGTTAACGAACAGGGCATCGTAGGGCGCACAGCCATTGGGCGGCGTCTCGACGGCCGCATCCACCAGCACCGCCACGTTCAGGATCGTATCGATCTCCTCGGGCGCATTACAAAAGGTGGTATCCACGATCCGCAGGATGACCCGGTAACTTCCCGGCCGCGGGAACGACTGCGTAAAACTTCCTGTTCCGGTACGAAAGCGAAGGTTCAGATCCGGGAACTCCCATTCAAAAGCATCCGGCCGGAAGGGACGTCCCTGCGGGTGCACAGTGGTGTTCGTAAACTGAAAGCGCAGCGAATCGCAGGGGTTCAGTTTGCGGAAACTGATGGAGGGCGTGGCCTTCAGCTCTCCCACGCGGATACTGAGATAAGACGTGTCGGTGATATTGCAGCTGTTGGAATCGACGGCCACCAGGCGCACCCGGAAGGTGCCCAGCGCCGTGTAAGTATGACTGGCCTCGGGTGTTGATGTCGTCTGATCGTTTACGCCATCGCCGTTGAAATCCCAATGATAACGCACCGCATTGCCTACGGTATCGCGAAAGTCGACCCGAAGCGGAAGACAGCCGGCGGTGTCGCGCACGATGCCTCCGATTGCCGACTGCACACCGGCAGAAAGGCCCGAGAGGTTGAGGGCGATCTTGATCATCCCCATATTGCAGGAACTCGAGGGGTTTCCTTCCGACCAGGAGCCGGGTGTCGTCGGGAAGCGGGGCCGCGGATCGTTGTTGCAATTCGCACACACGGCCTGGTAGATCACGCCATTGGCATCGAAGCGGCTGGTACCGCCATCTACGTGGTCGGGGAAGCCGCCGGCCGCATTCTCCCCGAAGAAGCTGCCGAACAGCTGCTGGGTAGCGTTCTTCTTCAGCACGAAAAAGTAAAAGTCCTTTCCGTCTGTCTGGCTGGGCGAACTATACGGCGGGTTGTTGACCGCATCGGGTGTCACCGGTAGGCCGAGCGTACCTGCCGATGTAAACGAAGAGGCCGTGCCGCCCCATCCGGAGACATACACGTTCTCACATCGGTCGACCAGGAAAGCGGTTGGAGAGATGTTGGGCAGTGATGCATTCGGTGTTCCGAAGGTGGTAGAATAAACGAAGGCGCTCAGGTCGGGCTGAAGCTTGGCGATAAACTGCCGGGCATTGCCTGCCGAATACTGCGCATTGATGATGGGCCAGGCGCCCAGGGTTTGTCCCATCACGTAAGGGAAGCCAAGCCGATCGAATTGAATGCCGTAAATCTGGTCGTAGGCGCCGGTGCCAACATAGGTGGAACGCACCAGCGCGCCTCCGGGAGTAAGGGTAGCTACGAAGCCATCGACATCCCCGCGCCAGGTGGCTCCTAGAGTGCCCCCGGTTTGCGGAAGATTGTTGCTGGTGGTTCCCCCCGCCACGTATAAACTCCCGTTGAGCGGGTTCAGCGCCAGCACGTAGGCCGCGTCATCGGCGATACCTCCCAGCAGGGTTGAAAAAAGAAGGTTGTCGCAATTGGGGCTCAGCTTGAGCACTACTGCATCCTGCTGACCCGAAAGCGCCGTCTGAAAACCGCTCTGGGTGTGGAAGTCGCCGGATCGGGTGCAGCTGGCTACGTAGACGTTGCCGGCCGCATCCAGGATCACTTCGCTGCGGCCGTCGTCACCGTAGTTATACTGCAGCGACAGCCGGCGGCGGTCGGTGGTGATGTTCACGCCATCCTCGCCCGAACCGCCGATGCGGGTGCCGCCGATAATGGCGCTGCCCGTGCTGTTCAGTTTGACGACGAAAATATCGTTGCCGCCGCCCGGACCATAGGCGCGGGTTGCCGGGAAGCTGCCCGCAGAGGTCGTTCTGCCGGTGATGACCAGGTTTCCGGCAGGGTCGCTGAACAGGCTGTGGGGCTGATCGCTGCCCGAACCGCCGATGAAGGTGGCGTAGATGCGGTTGCTGCCGTTGGGTGTCAGGCGCATGATGCCGATATCGAAGCTGCCGCCGCCATAACCCTCCTGGTAGGCGCCCGTATTGACCGGGAAGCCGGCGCCGAATACGATGCCGCCGCCAAAGAAGGATCCGTCAGGACCATACGTGGCCGTAAAGCCCCAGTTGTTGGCCGTGCTGCCCGACAGCGAACAGAAGACGACCGTAGGATCGATGACCAGCACCGACTTCGGATCGTAGTTACGTACCTGGAAGCCCAGGGTGCTGTCGCTCAGGCGGTAATTGCAGGTCACGGTCTGGCGGCCGGCCTCCGTATACTGGTAGGCATAGGGGGGCATTTCCTTGACCGTCCCCACGGAGGTCTTCACTTCCAGCGTTTTTTCGCGGATGGATAGTCCTTCGGTGCCGGCATACTGGAGGACAATCTGCCGCGGGTCGCCGCCCGGATGCACGATCAGGTCATACTTGAGCGTACCGTTTTCGGAGTAATAACGCAGGTCGATATTCGGGTAAAGGTTCCGCACCGTCAACCCCTGGAAGCTGCGGCAGTTGCTGCCCCACTTCGAGGGGTCATTACCGATGAAATAGTTGGTGATCGTTTGTTCCGCCTTGTCGGGCACCGCTATCGCCGCCGTATTGGCGCCCCGGAAGGTTACGCGGTAGACGTGGCTGCGGAGGGTTTTCCCAGACAGCTCTTTTTCCGACAACTCGCGGGCATGGAGGTAGTGCTCCATTTTCGCGAGGTCTTCCGGGTGCCGCTGCTGCACCGTGAATCCGTTTTCATGGATGAAGAGGGCGCCGCCATCCACATCGGCGCGGTAGCGCACAACGGGGTCCCACTGGCCCTTGTTTTCAATGAAACTGAGCGGAGCCCGGCCCTGGGCGGCAACCACGCAGGCAAGGAAAAGGCAGAATATGGACGGTATGAGTTTCTTCACAATCAAAGCTCTAGTAAGATAAACTAATTAAACCTACAGTTGTTGCCTGCGAAATTGTTAAGATATCCGGCTCCACGGAGTTTTACCCTGCAATGACAAGAGGAAGTGCTTCAAAGGCTGGTTTTCGGGCTGCTCCAGCTCGGGGTCCTGCTCGATGAGCGCCTCGGCGAAGCCACGCGCCGCATCGAGGATACTCTTGTCTTTGACCAGGTCGGCCAGACGGAAATTCAACGCCCCACTTTGCCTCGTACCCTCTATTTCGCCCGGACCGCGTAGTTCCAGATCCTTTTCTGCAATTTCAAAGCCGCTGTTGGTGGCGGTCATGATCTTGAGCCGCTCCCGGGCATCGTTACTCAATCTGGGGCCGGTCATCAGGATGCAATAGCTTTTCTCGGCACCTCTTCCGACCCTTCCGCGCAGCTGATGCAGCTGCGATAGTCCAAACTTTTCCGCACTTTCAATGACCATCACCGAAGCATTCGGCACGTTTACGCCAACCTCGATAACCGTGGTACTCACCATGATCTGGGTTTCACCGCGCACGAAGCGCTGCATGTTGGCTTCCTTCACAACGGGCGTTTGCCGGCCATGCACCATGCTGATCCAGTAGCGGGGTTCCGGGAAAAAGGCCTTCACGTTCTCGTAGCCCTGCATCAGGCTTTCATAATCCACTTTTTCACTCTCCTCGATCAGCGGAAAGATGAGATAAGCCTGCCGTCCCTTTTCGATCTCACTGCGCATGAACTCCATGACCCGCGAACGTTGGTCGTCGAGCCGGTGCACGGTCTGCACCGGTTGCCGGCCCGGGGGCAGCTCATCCATAACGCTGCAGTCCAGGTCGCCGTAGGCGGTCATGGCGAGGGTACGCGGAATGGGCGTTGCCGTCATCACCAGCACATGCGGTGGGATGGGCGCCTTCTTCCACAGGCGCGCCCGCTGCGCCACGCCGAAGCGGTGCTGCTCGTCAACGATGGCGAGGCCCAGGTTCCGGAACTGCACCACCTCCTCGATCAGGGCATGGGTGCCGATTAGTATACGGGTTTCGCCTGCAGCCAGATCGGCCAGGATCCTTTTTCTTTCTGCCGCCCGGGTAGATCCGGTCAACAGGGCCACGGGTAGGGCCATGGGTTCGAGCAGGCGGCTGATGCCCTCGAAGTGTTGCTGGGCCAGGATCTCGGTGGGCGCCATCAGGCAGGCCTGGTAGCCATTGTCGTTGGCCAGCAGCATGGCCAGGAGGGCCACTATGGTCTTCCCCGAGCCCACATCTCCCTGCAGCAGGCGGTTCATCTGGTGGCCGGAAGCCGTGTCGGTGCGCAGCTCCTTGAGCACCCGCTTCTGGGCACCGGTGAGCTCGAAGGGCAGGTGCTCTTTGTAAAAAGCGTGGAACAGGTCGCCGACCTTGTCGAATAGCACGCCTCTCGAAAGGCGATGGCGTTCGCTTTTGATCCGGGCGAGGCGCACCTGCGTGATGAACAGTTCTTCGAACTTGAGCCGTCGCTGGGCCAGCAGGCACTCGCGGGTAGTACGCGGAAAGTGAATAGCGCGATAGGCGGCAAAACGCCCCATCAGAACGCCCTTCTGTAAAATGGGGTCGGGGAGGTTTTCCGGAAGATCCTGCGGCTGCACCAGGTCGAGCAGGTGGCCGACCAGCTTGCCGAGGGGCCTGGCGCCCAGGCCACGGCTTTTGAGTTTTTCCGTGGTACTGTACACCGGCTCCAGCGTATCAGGCACGGCATCCGGCGAAAACACCTCGATCTCCGGGTGCACGATCTGGGGTTTGCCCATGAAGAAGGAGAGCTTTCCGAACACGATATAGCGTTCGCCTGTACGCAACAGTTTTTCCACCCAGTTGAGTCCTTTGAACCAGATCAGCTCAATGGTGCCGGTCTCGTCGCGCAGGTAGGCCATCAGCCGACGGGCCGATTTCTCGCCGGTTGTTTCGAAGGAGCTGAGCACACCCCGCACCTGCACGTAGTCGAGTGCCGGCGTCAGATCGATGATGGACGTAAAGCGGGTCTTATCGACATGCCGGTAGGGAAAGTGGTGCAGCAGGTCGCCAAAGGTGAAAATACCCAGCTCTTTCCTGAGCAGGTCGGCCTTCTGTGGCCCCACGCCTTTGAGGTACTCGATCGGATTGGCTAATATGTTTGTCGTGAGGGGTATGGAATGGTGTTTCGTGTAAAGTTACGGGGGGACGGCTTATTGGCTGGTTGGTCTATTGGTTTATGGTTTATTGGTAATCTGGACCTGCCAACTGTTTCCCGCGTCAGCTCCTCCCCCCAACCCCTCTACCGGAGGGCGGAGGGAGTCGTACCGACTGGAAGCTATCTCTAATCCTGCTCAGACGTAGCGCAACATTCTGATACCTTATTGCACCTTGGAGAGGTATCCTTTAGGTAACCCCGGGTGCAACCTGGGGTCAGGGACGGCAAAAACCGCACTGCGTCCCGAAGGGCCGCTTTTTGGGTTGACTCTTTGACTAAAGGTCGCTGGTGTTACCCAACGGTGGTGCCACCTAAAGAGCACCCGTTTCGGGATGCCGCATCCCTACCTGCCATCAAGGCCACGGGTTGCACTTATGGCTACCGGAAGAGCACCTTTCCGAGGTGCTGTGCTTCGTATCAGCAATGTTTCCAAACACGATAGGATACTCTCCGAACCCATAGCCATTGTGCCGATGACGCTGCAACCATAGCGTGATCGGAGTTACTTGGCCATCAGATGGTCAACCATAACCTGCCATGCAAGTCCAAACCAACTTACTTAGAGACGAGTTCTAATAGATTACCCCATTCTCCCAATTACCCCATTACCCCTTCATCCCATTCCCCCATTCTCCCATTCCCCCTTTTTTATCTCGCTTTCTCCCACAACACACTCTGCTGTCCTTTCCGGTGGCGGCGCCAGCCGGCGAGCATGCAATAGTTCATGAACAGAAAGTAAAAGGGAAAGGTGACCGGAAAAAAAGCGCGACCGCTGCGCAGGAGCAGGGCGCCGGTGAGGGCCAGGAAGTAGGCGCACAATTGCAGTACCAGCAGGATGGCGTAAAGAGGGCCGGCACCGGCGAAAGCCAGGATGCCGTTCAACAATAGCAAGAGGGGCAGGGCCAGCGGACAAAAAACCCAGCGCATCCAGCGGCGGACGATGAACTGAAAGGCCAGGCGGGGACGGCGGAGCAGGGCGGCCCAGTCGAGGCGTTCCAGAAACTGGAAGGCGCCTGCGGCAATGCGTACTTTACGTTTCCGCTCGTCGTGCAGGGAGGCGCTCGGGGCTTCCAGCGCATAGGCGGCCGGCTCATAGGCAATCCGGTAATCCTGCAGGCCTACCGACAGCGACAAGGCCAGGTCGTCGAGAATTGTGTCTTCGGGCAGGGGCCGGAAAAGTGTCGTGCGCAGGGCGAACAGCTCGCCGGCCGCACCGATGGCGCTGTAAAAACCGGCATCCAGCCGTTTGAGGTACGACTCATAATGCCAGTAGCCGCCTTCGGCGAAGCCCATGCCCGATTCCTGACGCACGCGCTTCTCCCCTGCCACGGCGCCTACCCGGGCATCGCCGAAGGGAAGGACCAGGTGGAACAAGGCTGCCGGCCCGAGCAGGGTGTTGGCATCACTGAAAATGACCAGCGGGGTAGATACGTGCCGCATGGCCCTGTTGAGGGCGCCGGTCTTACCCCTCCTTTGGGGGTCGATCAGTAGTTCTACGGAAGGAAAGGCCGAAAGCACTTCAGCCGTCTGGTCGGTGGAGCCATCGGCCACCACCAGCACCTGCAGGGCACCAGGGTAGCGCTGCTCCAGCGTATTGCGGATCTTGGCAGCGAGCAGGGGCCCTTCATTCCAGGCAGCGATCACCACCGTAAGGGAGGGCCACTGCACGGGTGGAGCGTTCCGGCTCCGGCGGCCGGCGCCGAACGCCAGCAGCAGCAAGGCATAGCCCACATAGGTGAAGAACACCCCGAACAGCAGCAGCCAGAAAAGAAGGACCAGTACGAACATGAGGCGGTAAAGGTCGGGATATTGGCGCATTGGTTTTATCCGGCAACTACGGCTGCACCGGCAATACGTTTCCACTACATCGGTTTTTTCAGGCTGATCGTACCCGTTATTTTGAATTTCGGAATTCCCTACATTTGCCCTCCGCAAGCCAACTTAGCTCAGCTGGTAGAGCATTTCATTCGTAATGAAAGGGTCGTCAGTTCGAATCTGATAGTTGGCTCCCGAGAGGCTCCGTATGACGGGGCCTTTTTCTTTTTCAGTGCCGGCTTATGGAACACTGTTTGCTCCTTTTTCCGGCAATATTGTTTCACTTTTCCCGCTCATTATGAAAGCAACCCTGCACTTTTCAAGCGCTGAAGACCTGCGTCGTTTCCTGCAGGAAATCGGTGTGCCCGAGCAAACGACCGGAAAGATGGAAACCAGGGACACTTTCGGTGAATTCACCGAAGCGCAGGTTGAGCTGGCCCGCAGCGAGTTCGGAGCGGAAGTGGATGCCGGTCCGGATGGGTGATTGGGGCAGGGCGGCTCCTACCTGGAGTGTCGTACGCCGATCCTGCGTACCTTCCGGCATCATTTCGATTATGGATAACCAGACACTCGCGTACCTGCTGCTGGCCGTGGTGGCCGTTTTCTTCGCCTTTCGCTTCCTGCGCCGCCGGCGCTGAGGCGTTCCGGCCACATTGCCTATTCGGGCCGATCACCTGAATCAGGCGCAGGCCTGTTTTGCTCAGGTAACGGTCTCTCCCTGTTCCCATGTTCTGTTGGCTTGCCGGACGCCACGGCATCCAGTGCATTGCGCACCAGCGTTTTCGCCCGTTGCCAGAGGATTGGCTCGCCCTGGTTCATCACGCGCAACAATTGCCGGCATTCGAAAAGAAATTTAGGTGCAAAATGGGGATCCTGCAGCACGATCTCCCGCGCATTGTCGATGATGTCGGCATATTTCACGGTCTGCGCTTCCGGATGGATGGTGGCCATCCGTTCGGTTTCGGCATCCTTCCGCCGCCGCCGTTTCCACTGTGGGTAGGCCGCAGACGTATACACATCCGTCAGATCGACCACCACCCTCAGCGTATGCAGGGCCTCCTGCTCTTCCATCACCGAGCGCAGGAAACGGAGCATCTCCTCTTCGTCGACCCGGGTATCTTCCAGTACATCGTGCAGCAGGGCCGCCGCCAGCTGGGCACGCGTAGCACCATAAACCGCACACAGCTCCATCACCCGCACCGGGTGCACGATATAGGGCTCCGGCGTATACTTGCGCATCTGTCCGCCATGCGCGAGGGCAGCAAAATCACGAACCAACTGCAGCACCTTATCCATAACCTTACCGGGCAAAGGACGGGCCTGTTTTGGAACAGGAAGGATGAGCCAAGGGTGACATTCAAAAGTCAAAATTCAAAAAGTCAAACTGCTCCATCTGATTGCTTCCTGATGTGCAGTCGTACCTTGGTTTTTGATGCTGCCGTTTGACTTAGAATAAGCGAACCTTGTAGCGATACCTTCCCCCGAAATATTCCTTCATCTTCAGCACCTCGCGGGTTTTGTCCGAAATCCAGAAAGTGGCATGAACGCCGCGGCCATAATCGATGCGCAGCAGCCAGCAACGAACCTTAGCGCCTCCGGGCAAAACCAGGTCTTCGCGACCGGTGACGGAAAGCGGGTAATAGCTGGCCCTGGGCGTGCCGGGTTCATAAAAGGCCATCGCCAGCTGCTGACCTACCCTTCGGAAAGGCACCAGCGGAAACAACTCGAGATCCATTGGAAAGATAAAGCCATGCGGCTGCAGGGAAACCCTGAAGGCGCTGTCGCGGGCGCTGCGCTTTGTGTCTTCCGACACGGTCACCACGGTATCGGCAAAAGCGAAGGCCTTGCGCCCACGGCCACTATACCAGGCATCATGACGAAGCGGCTTCATCAACGGAAGCTGTCCCGCAGAGATCACATCCATGATGAGGGAATCCCTGCGCCACACCTGCCAGCTGAAGCGATACCAGCGCTGACCCGCGGAATCGAAAAGCTGCAGCTGCCGGTCCCACAGGTCGGCTGCGGAAATGCGCTTACCCATACTATCCTCGAAAAATACGGCATAGGTAGCCTTGCCTTCGCGGAGTGCCTTTACATGAAGCCCGCCACGCTGTGCATCGAGCGTATCGGTTTGTGCCTGCGCGCCCCTGGCCGCGAGCAGCAGCAGTAAAAAAAGATAGCGTCCCATAGGTTATTTTCCGCTAAGCTAACGGCGGGTAACAACCGGGTGCGAATACCCTGCACGAAACGGCATTTATCCTGCATGAGCAGCGCGCAGGTGCCGACCAGGCACCGCCTGATGACAAAAAAGAAAGGGCCGAAACCGCTCCACCCGGGCCTCCCTATCGGTGGCAGGGTGATGCCGGCATCAGCCGCTCTTGTTCTTGTTCAGGTGACGACAGGCTTAGCGACCCCGGTCAGTGACGAAACGTCGGCCCTGGTTGCCGCCCTTGGCCGTACACAAATGTTACAAGGGCTATGCGCAAAATCATCATGCCACTTCCCGTAGAAATACGATAATCCGAATGAATGAATAATCCGGCAGGCCCAGCCACATAAGACCTGACCTGCCGGATTATTCGGCAGCTGCACTGTCCGGCGGTAATCGGCAGGATGCTTACGCTTTCTTACCGGCACTACCCTGCCGACGGCTGCGCTTGCTGTCGGTGTTGTTGGGGTCCAGACCGGCATTGTTGGCCGTGCCGCTGTTGCGGATGATCTCATTGGTGGTACCCGACTCATCACCGATACTACCCGGAGAACCGGCCACACCCGTGTACTGGTGCTCCTCCATATGACGTTCATAGGAATGGCCGCGGAAATCGCTGCGCGGCTGCACCCGCAGCCGGTTCTCCACATGACGTACCCCTGAAATAGCTTCCACCAGGTCTTCGGCACGGCGCTTCTGCTCCCGTGTTTCTACGGTGCCGCTCAGAATTACTTCGTTGCCCTGCACCTGCACTTGCACATGGGAAGCGTCCAGCCAGTCGTCATCGGTCAAACGGTCGCAGATATCCTCACGGATGCGATCCTGCGAACGCTGGGAGTCGCGCGGTCCCCGGCCCCGGTGCCCACCGGGATAATTCTGCCCCGAAGAGGGCTGACGTTGTTGCTGTCCGGGATGATCATTACCGAACCAGGACGACACCTCATTCTTAGTTTTGTCCCACCAGCTTTGATCTTCCTGGCGCTGCTGCCCCGGCTGATGACCCTGCCCGTAGTGCGTACCATACTGCTGCTGGTAGGGCGGTTGCCGATATTGACCGCCATAGGCACCCTGGTGGCCCTGATCCTGTCCGGATTGTTGTTGTCCGTGGTAGCCATAGTTGAGATGCCCGGAATGGCCGTATGGCGTCTGCATCTGCTGCTGGCCATACCCCCAGGGATCCTGGCCCTGGCGGTTCAGGCTTCCCTGGGGCGGATAGAACGGTTGCCTGTGCTGATCGCCGTGCTGCTGCTGACCTTGCCCCTGCTGGTTCCAGTCCTGCCCCTGCCCTTTAGGCGAATCAGTGCGCATATGACCGCTGCGTTCCTGCTGGCGGAAGCGCTGGTCGTCGTCGGTATGCTGGCTGCCCCCTACGTAGCGGGCGCCGCCATCGCCAAACTGCGACACCAAACGGCCTTGGCCCTGCTGCTGGCCCAGGCCCTGGTCATAAGACGGATCGTTCTCCTCGCCGCGCATCCAGCGATCCTGGAAGCCCTGCTGGTTGCCTGATTGCTGCTGGCCGCCATAGCCCTGCTGACCATATTCATTGCCTGAACGGAAACGCTCCTGCTGATTCCAGTCTTGCTGCTGGTCCCGGTTTCTTTCTGCCATAATTTTCTTGATTTACATGGTTAGAAAAACTACCGGGGACACTGCAAAATTTACACCGCTTGCGCAGGAAGCTGCTCCGTATCCTTGCAGTCAACCAGGATCACCTTAACCCGCAGTGGTGTTGTCTGGAGCGCCCGGGCCTCCTTCGAAGGTAAAAACAGGCGGGCGCTGTTTCAGTAAGCGGCGCCGGTGGCGGATGGCCAGGGCCAGGTAAGCGATGAGCGGACAGAAGAAGAAAATACTCCCAACCAAAGCCACCCGTTCCAGGGTCCAGTTTCCGTCTGACTGAAACATGATGCCCGCCAGCACGCCCAGCATCAGCGCGCCCTGAATGGCGCCCAGAAACCAGCGTGCGGCGATCCATCCACCAACAAAGCCGCCGGCCAGGCTCATCACCAGCAGCCCTGCGGTATAGAGCCCCTGCTGCAACAGCGCATTCTGGCTATGGCTGAGAAATAGCTGTGCGCGCCCAAGAACAAAGACCCACAACAAAGCCACGGCGATCGTTACGGCAACGCCCGCGAGCGGCGCCAGGATCTGTCGCCACAAGGGAATACGGTGTATCGGACGGTAAGAACACATATGGAGCAGGCCAGCGAAGATACAGGAGTGGGACCGCGAGGCCGGTCAGTTGCCGCTAATCCGTTCATCCTGCAGCAGCTGCGCTTCTTCTTTCAACACCTGCCGCTGCCGCAGGCGGACAAGGCGCTCGTGCCGGAACCGGGGAGCGAGAGCAAACAGCATCGGCAGGGGCATCAGCAACCACTGCACGTACCCGCCGGTGCCGCTCAGCAGGATCAGCAGCGGCAACAGGGCCAGACCGCCATACAACAACAGCGCCGGCGCCCGGCGCTGGTCCATGCGGAAAGTGATATAGCCACCGAGCAGGCTACCGGCGGCAATTGCCGTCATGAACAGGATCAAATACACAAAGGGAGGATCGGGAAGACGCAGCGCTGCCAGGACGAAGGTGCCGGCAAAGAGCAGCAGTCCTGCGCTGAGCAGGCTGGCCAGCCAACCTACGAAAGAGGCGAAACTTCCTTCGAGGAAGGCCGTAAAGAGGCGCTGAAAACGGTTGTACTGTACGTCGGGCATAATTGCTTATTTCAGGTTCGGATCAAATAAGAAGGCATCGGGCTAAACGTCTTCTCAAAACAGGTTGGTCAGACGTCGCTGGCAACCTATGGCTGGTTACCGAGTCCTGATACCGCACTTTGGTTGCCGTGACTGACCCATTAGGGTAATCGGCCCGGTATGGATGCTGACCGCCGCACACCGTTCAGATTTCGAAGCACCACACTTCAGGAAGTACCCTTGCAGTAGCCACGGGCGCATCCACTACCGGTATTCCTGCAAAGTACTATCTTCCGCCCTTCCAGCGCCCGCGCCATGGGCCCCTGGGAGCGTCATCCCGTTAATCTATTCGTATGAGCGTCGAGCAAAAAGACATCATTGATGTCATTCACCTGGAAGGAAAGGACAAAGTGGTATTGACCATCGCCGACCACCTGGGCTGGGATCACCCGGAGCATCAGCGCCTGCTGGAGGAAAAGATCGATTCCTATATCGACTTTGCCGCTAACGGACAGATGTCAGAGGACTATCCGGCCGCAGCCGGACGAAAAATGATCATCGCCGTCGTGTGCCAGCACGAGCCCGACCAGAATGCGATCGCTTTTCTGACCGAACAGCGCGACCGCATTGCACCGGAGGGCTATGATCTGCAGTGGGGGCGTCCGGGCTTTTGATGGCAACGGTAGCCCGGGCTGCGCTACCTTCGCAGCATGCAATCCTCCTTCGACGCAACGCCTTATCTCGCCGCCATGGGCATCGAACGCCTTAACCCGATGCAGGAAGCGGCCCTATCCGCTGCGGAAGAACAGCACAACCTCATCCTGCTTTCGCCTACCGGCTCCGGCAAAACCCTCGCCTTTCTGCTGCCGCTGCTGCGCGCCCTGAAGCCGGGCATCAAGGGCACGCAGGCCCTCATCGTAACCCCTTCGCGCGAGCTGGCCCTGCAGATCGAGGAGGTATTCCGCAAATTGAAAACGGGGCTGAAAGTGCTGGCCTGTTATGGCGGCCACAAGCGCGAGATCGAGGAGCAAAGCCTCGCCGGCGGAGCCCCCGCCCTCATCATCGGCACGCCCGGCCGCCTGGGCGACCACCTGCGTCGAGGCAACATCAGCCATACCATCATCCACACCCTGGTGCTGGATGAGTTCGACAAATCACTGGAGCTGGGCTTCCAGGAAGAACTGGAATTCGTAGTGCAGTCGCTGCCGGCGCTGGAGCGCCGCCTGCTGACGTCGGCCACACGCGCCGACATCCCCGATTTCGTGGGCATGCACGCGGCCCATACGCTCGACTTCGTGCCGGAACGGAGTGAAGGCGGCGTCAATGAAGAAGCCGGTTACGACAAGCTGCTTTTCCAGATGGTGCACAGCAGTGCTAAAGACAAGCTCGAAACCCTCTACCGCCTGCTCTGCAACCTGGGCCGCGGGCCGGCGATCATCTTTTGTAATCACCGCGAAAGCGTGGAACGCACGGCGGCCTTCCTGGCCGAAAAAAGCCTCTCGCACGTATGGTACCACGGCGCCCTCGAGCAGCGCGACCGCGAGGTATCGCTGGCCAAGTTCCGCAATGGTTCCGCTTCCTTCCTGGTCACCACCGACCTGGCGGCCCGCGGACTCGACATCCCGAACATCCGAGCCATCATCCACTACCACCTGCCCACCACCGAGGCCGAGTTCACCCACCGTAACGGCCGCACGGCCCGCATGGAGGCCAGCGGCACGGTGATCCTGCTGCTGGGCCCCGGCGAAGAAGTGCCCGAATACCTCACCGAGCCCATAACCGAAGTGACCCTGCCTGAGGAAGTATCGCTGCCCGAAAAGCCGAAGTGGACCACTTTCTGGGTGGGCGCAGGAAAGAAGGACAAAATCAACAAGGTCGATATCGTGGGCTTCCTCGCCCAGAAAGGTGGCCTCAAGCCGGAAGACATTGGCCTCATCGAGGTCAAGGACTTCAATGCCTTCGTGGCGGTGCGGAAAAGCCGCGCCAGCCAGGTGCTGATGGACATCAAAGACGAAAAGCTCAAGGGCCGGAAGATCAAGATCGAGATCGCGAAATAAGCGGGGCCGCTTGTTCCGGAAATGTTCCGGCCCTACATTCATGGCAAAATTCCCCTTCATGAACCGTGCACTGCTGCTTACCCTGCTGGCCACCTGCCTGACCGTGGCCACCCGGGCCCAGGATGCCGCTCTCGGCAAATGGTGGTCGCCCGACCGCGACGGCCAGATCGAAATCTACAAGTCGGGCAACAAGTATTTCGGCCGCCTGATCTGGAGCAAGAACCCGCGTAAAGACACCGAAAATCCCGACAAAGCCCTGCGTTCGCGCGACCTTGTGGGCATGAACCTGTTCACCAACTTCAACTACGACGCCGACGACAAGGAATGGGTCGACGGAAAGATCTACGACCCCAAGAACGGCAAAACCTACAGCTGCAAGATGTGGCTGACCGATAACGGAAAAACGCTGAACGCGCGCGGCTATGTAGGTATTTCGCTGCTGGGGCGCACCGCGAAGTTTACCCGTGTGGAGTAAACGCTTCCTCAGCAATAAGGCCGCCCAGCTGCGGCCTGCCTTCCACCGGAAGCAGGACAAAGAAGATCGTGCCGTGGCCAGACCGGCTTTCGGCGCGGATGCTGCCGCCGTGGTTTTCCACCACTTTCTTACACAGCGCCAAACCAATGCCGGTGCCGGCATAGGCGTCTTTGCTGTGCAGGCGCTGAAACATGCCGAAGATTTTTTCTGATAGCTCGGAAGGAAAACCGATGCCATTATCCTGCACCGAAATGCAGTAATAGGCCTGCCCCTGCAATAGGCCCGGATGCCGCCGTATTTCTTCGGCACCCGCGCGGCTGCAATGCACCCGGATCAGTGGCGGCACTCCGGGCTTTGTAAACTTCAGGGCATTGTTGAGGAGGTTGTAGAAAAGCTGGTGCATCTGCTGGGGCAGGGCCTGCACGAGCGGCAGTTTGCCCACCTGCACCCCTGCTCCCTTCTCGGCAATGAGCAACTCCAGGTCGGCCTGAACCGCATCGAGAACCACCGAAAGGTCCACGGGCTCGAGGTGGTCCATTTTGCTGAGGCTGGCGAAGTTCAGCACATCGCGCAGGGCTGCGCTCATCCGGCGGGCCGCTTCCACCACCCGATCCATGCGCTTCTGCGAAGCAGCGGAAAGCTGGTTTCCGGCATCTGCCCGGATCATGTCCAGGAAGATGACGATTTTCCTCAAGGGTTCCTGAAGGTCGTGATGCGATACGTAGGTGAATTGCTCCAGTTCGCGGTTGCGTATCTCCAGGTCGCGCGTACGTTCCCGTACGTTTTGTTCGAGATGTACCTCGTATTGTTTCTGGCTGTCGATATCGGTGCTGGTGCCGTACCATTTGAGGATCTTACCCTCCTGACCGCGCAGAGGTACGCCACGGGTCAGAAACCATCGGTAAACTCCGTCCTTGCCCAGGAGGCGGTGCTCGACCATATAACTCTCAGCGCCTGCCAGGGCCTTGTTCCAGACGGCGGCAGTGGCCGCACGGTCATCGGCATGCACCAGGCCGACCCAGCCGCTTCCTTCCAGCTCGTGCAAGGCCTTGCCGGAATAATCCAGGTAGTTGCGGTTAAAAAAGTCGGCATACCCGTCGGGTTGCGTATGCCAGACCAGCTGGGGCATAACATCCATGACAAAACCCAGTTCGCGATTGATGTCTTCGAGACGTTTCCGGGCTTCTACCTGGGCCGTCACCTCGTGCGCCACCGCAAAAACACCGGTAGGGCGCTCCGCACCCGAGTCGAAAAAAGGCTGATAAGTAAAATCAAAGTAAAGCACCCGCTCGATTCCGTCTTGCTTCAAGAGGGCGGGACTTTGATAGGCCTGGTAGGGGCGGCCGTTCCGCAATACCTCGTCCAGGATCTCCCGGAAGCCTTGTCCGCTGATCTCCGGAAGGGCTTCGTCGAGCGGCTGTCCCAGTACTTCGGGCCCTCGTCCCCAGAGGCGCAGCAGGCCTTCGTTCGCCAGCTCGATCCGGTGCTGCGGTCCGCGCAGCACACCCACCAGCATGGGTGCCTGCATGAAGAGGCGATACGCATCCTCCGTACTCAGCCTTTGCGCCCGTTGCCGCTGTGCGACTACCTCGGCCGTAACGTCCTCTACCGCGTGAATCAGGTAAATGACCTTTCCGGCATTGTTGAATACCGGTTTATTGCTTCCCCTCCAGTAACGTTCCCGGAAGGCCCCATCGGGTCCCGGGATATCGTAGCGCTGCAGAGGCACAAAATGTTCTTCGCGATGCAACAGCACATATTCCAGCGAAGCGAGTACCGACTTCTCTCCCACGCCCTGCGGATCATCGGGCGAACCCGGAAAGGCCTCGAACAACCCGCGGCCCACCAGTTCCTCCTGGCTTCTCCCGGTAACCTGCAGGTAGCCGCCGGAGGCCGACACGATCGTAAAGCGGGGCGCATCGGGCTGCAGGAGCACGTTGTTTCCGGGGAGGGTAGAGAAAACAGATTTTAGATCTGCGAAACTGATATCCACGTTGCGTCGCTTCTTTTCGGTTAAACACATCCGTAAGGTCCTGAATAGCTTTCCTGTATCGGGCTGTTTCCGACAAAAAGCACACCGTAATTAAGCAACCGCGGCAGGTACCTGATCCCGGATGACGGGAGCAGCGGATCCGGACGGAGGATATCAGCAGGCTCGGGCACTACGCCGAAGCGGGCGTTACGGCGGGGCCGGCTCCTTCGACGGAGGGGGTGGCCCTTTCAACGCGGTAACGTTCGGGACGAACAAACAGGAAGCGGAAAACCGTTCCCCGGATCACGCGCCAGATCAGCAGCGGCGCCAGCACGCCGGCAGTGGTCACCAGCAGGATGACCAGGTCTACCTGCTGGATGATGCCGGTCTTCATCAGGAAAATGCGGCTGGCATGCATGCCCACGAAAAAGGCCAGGTAAATGACGATCGATTGCTGGCCACAATAGCGCAGCGGCTGGGCGGCCCTTGTGTTTACGATGAGTGCGCAAAAACTCACGACCGCGGCGGCACCTGCAAAGCCGAGGAGCAGTCCCCACAGGCCGTTGTCGGCATAGCCATTGAAGACCATCAGCCCGTTGACCAGGGCCCATCCGATCAGTGCCAGCGCTGCCACACGGGTGTGCGCCTGAACAGCGGCCGCAAGCGCAAAGACCTTCGGGGCAAAGAGGTAACCGGCATAAAAGAATACGAAGCGCTCGGCCGTCTGGTCGATCACGATCCAGCCGGTTTCGATGGTCGCTGCCTGCAGCACGGCGGCCACGGCGAAGACCAGTACCGGGTGCACCCGGCGCAGCAGCTTGGTGAGCACAAAGAAGACCGGTAGCAGGTAAATAAACCAAAGAGTACCCACCGGCTGCACGAAGGACAGCAGGTAATGCCCTGCGGCGGCTTTACTGCCCTCCGCGGCCAGGATGCCCGGAGCTTTGAGCAAGAAGTTGATCGTGGCCCAGATAAAGTAGAAATACGCGAAATGAAACACTTTACGGTCGAGGTAGCTGCGCCAGTTCTTATGGATTACACGGCTCAGGAACAATCCCGAGATCAGAAAGAAATCGGGCATCCGAAAGGTTTTCGCGAATGTAATGAAGTACTGCAGGTAGCCCTGCGGGCCGCCAGGCTCCCAGATGTTTTTGGCAGAGTGGAGCATGACTACCAGAACAATGCAAAGTCCCTTCGCAACATCCACCCAGCCAAGGCGGTCAGCAGATTGCTTTGTGGAAGAAAGGGCAGCCGGGCCTGGAAACAGCCAGGAGCAAAAGCCGGAGATGGGTGCGGGCATCGTGATACGATTTAGGTTAGCAACGAATACGGAACCGTTACGCACCGGTGCCCTCTGCTCAGGCAACGACGGCCTTAAACCTTGCCGAGCACTGCCGGAAAGGCTTTGCAGGAAAAGCAGGAACACCGTGTGACCGTGTTCATCATGTGAAAATCATGCCATTTCCGGTGCCGTTCCCGATCGGCAACGCCGTGCCGCCGCGTGCACATTTGCCGGCAGACCCAACTGATCAGTAAGCGCCCCGAAGCATGTCGGCATATTCGTTCGGTAGCGGACTGTTTTCCACAGCTTTTGCGGCCCGCTCCACATCATAGCCGAAGCGTACAAACCGTACTTCCACGGTATCCTTCGATGCAGGGGAGCTTTCGGGGTTGATGCTGAGGATCACATAGCAGCCACGCGGATCACCGTCTTTAGGTTTACCCACGGAGCCGGTATTGATGGCGTGACGGAAGTGTGGCGGATGACCAGGCTCCGCCGGGAGGATGCGGTGATAGGGCTTATGGGTATGGCCGAAACACAGGATGTCGGCATCGGCTTCTTTCATGATCCGCAGCAGGCTTTTCTCGTCGCGATCCTCGAAAAGGTACTCGTTGATTTTACGGGGAGAGCCATGTACCAGAAGCAGGTTCAGCTGCTGACCTTCGCTCAACCGGAACTCCACACGGATATGTGCAGGGAGGGTACGCAGGTAATGGCGTTCCGCCGGCTGCACCAATGTGTTGGTATAGGAGATCGAGATTTTCCCCATATCCCGCTCGGTGTCTGTCTTGTACGCACAGCCGCACGCATCACTCATCAGCCCGATGCCCTGGTCGTAGTTCCCGGCAATGGTCGGGATGCCCCTGCGGCGGATCTCGTTGACCACTTCGTTGGGCCAGATGTTGTAGCCAACAAGGTCGCCAAGACAGTAGATCGCGTCGGGTCGCTGCTCATCGATACTTTGGAGGCAGGCTTCCAGTGCCGGGAGGTTTGCATGGATGTCGCTGAACAGAGCAATTCTCATGGTTTTATCGTTATGCTTGTGAAGAAACAGTTTCTTTGGAAAGGGCGGGGTAGTACTTCCGCCGGAGCCAGAAGGCCACGTTGACCAGGGCAATGAGCGCGGGCACTTCAACAAGGGGACCGATCACGCCGGCAAAAGCTTGTCCGCTGTTGATGCCAAACACCCCGATGGCAACGGCTATGGCCAGTTCGAAGTTGTTGCCTGCCGCCGTAAAGGCGATGGAGGCATTGCGCGGGTAGTCGGCCCCCATTCGCTTCCCGACGAAAAAACTCACCAGGAACATGAGCACAAAGTAAATGAGCAGCGGGATCGCGATGCGCACCACGTCGAACGGAATGCGCAGGATCAGTTCGCCTTTGAGACTGAACATGACCACGATGGTGAACAGGAGCGCGACGAGGGTAAGGGGAGAAATCTTCGGAAGGAACCGGTTCTGATACCACTCATCGCCCTTTATCCGCTTCAGAAGGAGCCGGGTGACCAGACCTGCCGCGAAGGGAAGCCCCAGGTAAATGGCGACACTCTCCGCAATGGCGCCGATTGTGACGTTGACCTCGGTTCCGCGGATACCGAAAAAAGGGGGCAGCAGGGTCACGAACACATAGGCGTAGACGCTGTACAGGAGCACCTGAAAGATGCTGTTGAGCGCCACCAGACCGGCTGCGTACTCGCGATTTCCTTCGGCCAGTTCGTTCCATACGATCACCATCGCGATGCACCGTGCCAGTCCAATCAGGATAAGGCCCACCATGTATTCGGGATAATCGTGCAAAAAGAGGATCGCCAGCGCAAACATCAGTACGGGCCCGACGACCCAGTTGAGGAACAGGGAAACACCCAGCACTTTCGTATTGCGGAATACCTGTCCCAACTGTTCGTAGCGCACCCGGGCGAACGGCGGGTACATCATCAGGATGAGGCCCGCGGCCAGGGGGATATTGGTAGTGCCGGAAGAGAATGAATTGATGAAGCCCGAGGAAGACGGAAAAACAGAACCGATGGCAATGCCGATGGCCATTGCCAGGAAGATCCAAAGCGTAAGATAGCGATCCAAAAACCCCAGCCGCTTTCGTCCGGCGGCCGGGGCACAGTTGTTTGCGGACATAAGAGGGATGTGTTTGACTGGTTTCGATGGTTCAGGGGATTCAGGGAGGTTCAGGGGGTTCAGCAGCAGCCGGCAGCGGGGTTGCAACAGGGCTTTTCGGCGTATACGGTGATGCTGTAAATCCCTACGTCGGAACGCTTGAAGGAATCCAGCTCGGCAGCGCTCAGGTAGTTGCCCAGGATGTCGTCGGGAACGATGATCTGCTTCTCTTTCTGCAGGGTAATTTTCGTAAAACCGTTGACCTTGATCAGTTCCAGGTATACATCCCGCTGAATGGCGCCGCTTACGCAGCCGGCATACATCTCCGCCGCATCGCGGATGTTGGCGGGAAGATTACCTACCAGCACGATATCGGAAATAGAGAAGTGGCCGCCGGGTTTCAGCACGCGGTAGATCTCTTTGAAAACGCCGTCTTTATTGGGCACCAGGTTCAGTACGCAGTTGCTCACGATCACGTCGGCGCTATTGGCGGTCAGGGGCATTCTCTCGATATCGCCCTGGCGGAACTCCACGTTGTTGAAGCCCCGCACTTCCGCATTTCTACGGGCCTTTTCAATCATTTCCGGCGTAAAGTCGATGCCGATCACCTTGCCCGACGCGCCCGTTTCATGACGCGCGATGAACGCATCGTTTCCGGCACCGGAGCCAAGATCGACTACGGTCTGGCCCGGCTTGATGAGCGCAAACTGCGTGGGCAGACCGCAACCCAGGCCGAGATCGGCATCGGCATTGTAACCTTCGAGCTGGGTGTAATCGTCGGCCATGATGTTGTAGACTTCGGTGGAGCAGCCGCCGGCGCCGCAGCAAGACGACAGGTTCGCTTCTTTCTCCTGGCGGGCGATCTGTGCGTATTTCTCCCGCACCATGTCTTTGAGTTGTTGTTCGTTGTTCATAAGAAGGGTGTTTTGTTATATCGTATTATTGCGATTAATCCGTGCAAAAAAAATCAGCAGCAACCGCTGCCTCCTTTAAAAGAGCCGAAGAGTGTATCCAGTTCTTTTTTGTAGTGATTCCAAATTTTAGGGTTGATGCAATAGCATACGCTGGTGCCTTCGATCGTTCCCTGGATCAGGCCGGCATTCTTGAGCTCTTTCAGGTGCTGGGAAATGGTGGCCTGCGCCAGTCCGAGTTCCTCCACCAGGTCGCCGCAGATGCAGGCGTTCGCCTTGATGAGGTGCTGCAGGATGGCGATCCGGGCCGGATGGGCAATCGCCTTCAGCATTGTGGCCAGCGCGTTCTGCCTGGTGGTGTAAAGATCGGATTTTGTGATGCCCATAAAACTATTTCATTGCAATATTACGATATTACGATATTATGATCGGGCAAATTTTATCAACGGTTCAATATTTCCTTTATCGGCCTGTTTAATCGCTGCGAGGTAAGCCGCTCTGGCATCGCCACCTCTCACCAGATTGGCTGCACCCCAAGTGAATACGGGCTGTTTAAAAATTTTTCCTGAAAGAATATCTGCCATCAATCGACTGTGTCTTCCATTTCCGTTCGGAAAGCAGTGAATTGCCACGAGCCGGTGCTTGAAACGGACAGCGATCTCGTCTGTAGGAAAAGTACCTTTCTCAATCCAGTATCTGGCATCGTCCAGCAGGTAACGCAACTCCATCGGGATCTGCCATTTGTCAACACCGATATTCTTGTTGGTTTTACGAAAATGGCCTGCCCATGCCCAAACATCACCGTACATCCTTGTATGCAGCTTCCGGATAAAGTCCTCAGTCAGGAAAACTTCAGGCTTAAAGGATCGCTTTAGTGTCCATTCTATAGCCTGTTCAATATTGTGCTGCTCAAACTCATCCAACTCCTGCCGGGTGGCAATGGTCTCGATCAGTAAACCCTCTTTCTCGTCATCGTCTAATGGCGTTTGCCCTTCCAGGTATTCCAGATTCAATCCCATAAAATTTTGGGCATTTCTGATTGAATGGCTGCGGATCTCTCCTCAATTGCTTTTTCAATCCTTTCCTTTGCGTTCTCCTGATCTTCCAATCGCATCGTGTTGGATGTGCGAAGGACAATCTGCTTAGCTAACTCCCGTGCCTTGCGCTCAACCAGAGCGTCTAAGGAACCATCCCTGGGAACAAAGCCGTATACCAGTTGCATATCCAAAGCATTTGCCACATCCCGTAAGGCTTTGATGGTTATAGAACCTTCCTTTTCTCTCCGTTCCATATCCTGTACACCCTGCCGTGTTATGGAGAGTTTTTTTGCCACCTGCTGCGCGGAAACACCAAGAGCCAGCCGTAGGGCTTTAAGCCACCCGGTAGGTGGAGACGGAACTCTTTGCAACGAAGCAAAAGCAAGCATCTTTTTATTCAGCTGTTGGAAATGTAATCCCTTCCCTGCCATTTTGTAAAGTTATAACTTGACGATATAACGGCAAATGTAAAGTTATAACTTGTCTTTTTAAACTCCAAGTGCAAGCTTTAACTTGCCTATGCCGTAACAAGTGCAAGGTAATAACTTGATTATCAACAACGGTGTGAAAAGGGTAGTCACCTGGGAGATGCATTTGCTGCCACATGAAGTCATTGCTTCGGTTACTTCCCGATACAGAACTTACTGAAAATATAATCCAGCTGATCCTCATTCGTGATCTCGCCTGTAATCTCTCCCAGGTAATGCAAACAGCGCCGGATATCCAGCGCCAGCAGGTCACCAGGCAAGCCATTGTCGAGTCCATCCAGCACCTCCTGCACCGACTTTTGCACTTCCTGCAGGGCGGCATAGTGCCGGGCATTGGTAACGATCACATTCTCGGTTTGCGTGGCTCCTTCGAGCACCCGCTCCACCATGGCTTTCTTCAGGGCGTCGAGTCCGGCACCGGTCTTCGCCGACAGGAAGATCAGGTCGCCCCGCTCCTGCCACTGCTGTTTCAGAACCGCGTCGTCGGCGGCGTCGGCCTTGTTGGCCACCGACAGCCAGGCTTTATCTTCCTGTGGCAATTCCCGCTCCAGTTCCCGTAGTTCTTCGGGGGTCGTATGCAAGGCATCGAACAGGAACAGTACCAGGTCGGCTTCCTGCAGCTTCTGCCGGCTCTTTCCGATGCCCACGCTTTCGATGGTGTCGGCCGTATGACTACGGATGCCGGCCGTGTCGATAAGCCGAAAGAGGATGCCGTCTATATTCAGCGTCTCTTCAATCGTATCGCGGGTGGTACCGGCAATTTCGCTTACAATCGCGCGGTCTTCGTTGAGCAGGGCATTGAGCAGGGTGCTTTTGCCCGCATTGGGCCGGCCGATGATGGCCACGGAAATGCCGTTGCGGATGACGTTTCCGAGCCGGAAGGACTGCAGGAGCTGGCCGGTAAGGGTACGTGCCTCGTTCAGCAGGGCCCGCAGGCGGCTGCGGTCGGCAAACTCTACATCCTCCTGCGAAAAATCCAGTTCCAGTTCAATCAGCGCGGAAAACTGCAACAGCTGTTCCCGCAATTGCCCGAGGGCCTTTGAAAAGCCTCCGCGGATATGTTGCAGGGCAGTCTTTGCCGAAGCGGCCGTAGTGGCAGCAATCAGGTCGGCTACCGACTCCGCCTGCGCCAGGTCGAGCTTTCCGTTGAGAAAGGCCCGCTGCGTAAACTCGCCGGGCTTGGCCAGCCGGGCGCCTTCGGCGATACAGGCTTCAATGATCCGCTGCTGCACCCAGGGCGAACCATGACAGGAAAACTCCACGGTGTTCTCCCCGGTGTAGGAGCGTGGACCTTTATAAAGCGCCGCCACCACCTCGTCCAGATCCTCGCCGCCCTGCCGCAAAATGCCCACATGGAGCGTGTGCGAAGGCTGCGCTTCCAGGTCTTTCGACACAAACATCCGGTTGGCAATGGAGAGCGCCCCGGTTCCGCTGAGCCGGATCACCGCAATGGCTCCGATTCCGGGTGGTGTTGCGAGAGCAACAATGGTATCGGACCAACCGGTTAAGTTTTGAAGCATACGCGAAAGTAATGGGAGAACGGGAGAATGGGGAGACGGGCTAATGGCGCCCGGGCTACGCTCTGCCGAGAATGGTTGCGATTGGTTTATCCGGATCGGACCGGCTCCCCTGAAGGAAGGAGACGGGTGCCTCCGGCCGGACTGACGTTCCTTCCGTATATTCACCAAACACAAGTATTTTATGGAAGCCGTAATTGAAATCAAGGCCAGGCGTTGGGCTCCGCTGATCGGCGTACCCTTCACACTGGGTCTCGGTTATGTATTCGTCTATTTCATCCTGATTAACCCCGACACCGACAACCCGCCGGGATTTCTGATCAAAAGCTGGGCGGTGTTGATGGCGGCTGCCTGCCTGGGGGTAACCTATCTGTTTGTCCACATGTCGGCAACCACGCGTTACCTCTTCCGGGCCGACGAGCAAGGCTTTTCGATGCATACGAACGGCGTGCACATAGGGCCCATTTCCTGGAGCGAAATCGCAGAAGTGCGGGAAAAGCTCATTTATACCGCACGTCCCGGCTACGTGCAGGTACTTGCCATTTACGTGCAGGATCCGAAACGCCTTGAAAAAACCTACCCGGCCCTGATCCGGTTCATGATGTCGGTATCCGGACATAAGCCCGACACGACCGTACTCGTGGAACCCGCCCTGCTAGGGGAGCGGATGCCTGAGTTCCGCCGGCTGCTTACTGAAAAAACCGGCAGGGAAATCGTACCCCTGCAGGATCCCCAAAACGAACCCGCGTCCCGGTAAGCGGTCTGACCATTACTTTCCGCCACTGGCAGGAGTCGCTACGCCGCCGGTACCCGTGCGGCAACAACTTGGTTTCCTGGTCGGTAAGTACCAAAGAAAAAACCCCTCTTGCGAGGGGTTTAGTATTTCGATGAACGTCTGTTTACTCAGAGATCAGGAAGGTGATCGGCTGGGTACGGTAGGCCTTTACCTGGCGGCCGTTCTGGACGGCGGGGGTCCAGTTCGGACCGCGCTTGACCACGCGTACTGCTTCCTCTTCCATTCCGTATCCGTGACTGGTGAGGGCTTTCACTTCGGAAATGTTGCCTTCCTTGTCTACGATGAACTGTACTTTAACGGTGTACTGTCCCGGAGGTGCATCGCTCGGCGGTTGCAGGGTGCGCTGGAGGTAATTCACCCAGGCCTTCTGTCCACCCGGGAACTCTGCTTCCACTTCCACCTTGGTAAAGGTCTGGTCGTAGTTCGTGTCGTCTTTGGGGGCGGCAACCACGGCCTTACCTTCATCTACCGGAGGCACGGCCACATCCTGCTTGATACCTTCCTGGTTCACCACGTCGATCTTGGTATCTTCCAGTTTGTCGGTTTCCGGCGGAATGTCTTCTTTCTTCACTTGGTCGTCCTTGACGATCTTGGGAGGCGTAAACTTGGTCATTTCCACCTTCGGGGGCGGCTCCGTCTTGGGCGGCGGCGGCGGCGGCGGCTCGGGCTTCTTCTCCTCTACCGGCTCTTCCACCTTGGCGAGCTCCACGTCCTTCACTTCGATTTCCTTCGCACCACCGCTGAGTTGTTTCGAGATGATGGATAACAACAGCAGCAGGAGCAATACGGCACCGGTAACGGCCAGTGCGATCGTGATCCGCTTGTTGTAACCTCTGCGCAGCTCGTAAGCTCCATAGGCCTTGTTCCGGTTCTCGAAAACCAGGTCGAGGAGGTCTGATGATAAAATCTTATTTGCTTCCATGAATTCTTTTTGGTTTTTAGGAGATGCTCCGCGGGGGAACATTCCACAACGATGATTCCTTATTTCTGCTCCGGAGGCATTGGCGTGCCCTCAGTGGCATGCACGAGCTGGTTTTCCTGGGGCGTGATGTCGATCAGTGCGAAACGCTTGATCTCAGAGATCGTCATCTCATCCAGAATATCCACCGTGTTTTTGTAGGTGGCCTGCTCATTCGGCTTGATCACCACCACGAGGTCTTCGACCGGTGTGGTGCGCTTCTTGTTCATGATCACCGAACGGATGCCTTTCTCGGGGTCAAAGTTGGTGGTCTTGAAGTTCGAGGCATCCGGGAGGAGCTGCCCTTCATAATAATACACGTTGTTGTTATTGCCCAGCATGATCGTCAGGGCGCCTGACTCCTTGGCCTTGTTCTGCTCTTCCGGCTTGTCGGTATCCTTCGGCATGAAGAGCGACATGGCCGCGGGCGTACTCATCGTCGTCGTGAAGATGAAGAACGTAATCAGCAGGAAACCCAGGTCCACCATCGGCGTCATGTCTACGCGGGTAGACAGCTTCTTCGCTTTCTTGACGCCTGGGCCTTTCTTATGGCCACTATCGCCACCGCTATCTATACTTGCCATTGTCGTTTACGTTTGTCGTGAATAATGGGTTATTCGCCTTTCTGGCGCGTCTGGAACAGGGGGCTTCCGATCGGGGCGTCCTCCGGCGAGGTCACGAGCTTGAACTTGAAGATCTCGTTGCGCTTGAAGGCCGAGAGCACGTTCTTGAAGTCGGGGTACTTCGAGGAGTTGTCGCCTTTGATCATGTAATCCACCTGTTCGCCGGCCACCAGGGTAACGGCGTCCCGGATCCAGTAAACGAGCTCATTCGAGGCCGAATCTTTCACGGGAATACCGGGCCAGCTTTCGGGGTTGGTGTTGCCACCGGCCACCTGCTTCAGCATGGAGAAGGGTACACCGATGGGGCCGGGCTTGGTCATCTCCTTTACCTGCGCCTCGCTCAGACCCAGGTTACGGGTCTTGTTGAGGTTAGAGATGAGGTCGTAGCGCAGGTTCTGACCTGGCTTGTCTTTCGGCTGAAACTCGAAAAACACCCTTCCTTTCTGATCCATCGATACCATCAGGGCATGATGCTCCCCCAGCTTGCCGGTAGATACGGAGTTGGGCGTGGTAATCTCGACCGGCTCCGGCGGCTTGAACTTTGTTGCCAGCATAAAGAACGACAGGATCAGGAACGCCACATCCACGAAGGGCGTCATGTCCGTATCGGTACTTTTTCTGGGAATTTTTACACTTGGCATGTTCTAATTCTGTTTTTTGATAAGATGCAGGTTGAACCATTCTTCCACAAGCTGTCTTCGCTTATTTGTACAGCGAAGCGAAGCTCTGGGTAAGGGTGAAACCAGACTCATCAATACCATAGGTGATGCTGTCGATCTTGGTCGTGAACACGTTGTACATGATCAGGGCCAGGGCTGAAGTACCGATACCGAGGGCGGTATTGTAAAGGGCCTCCGAGATACCAACGGCCAGGTCGGCAGCGTTACCACCACCGCTTTCACCCAGGGCAGAGAAGGAACGGATCATACCGATTACCGTTCCGAGCAGGGCCACCAGGGTACCTACGGACGTAATCGTCGACAGGAACACCAGGTTCTTCTGCAGCATCGGCAGTTCGAGCGCGGTAGCCTCTTCTACTTCCTTCTGGATAGACAGTACCTTTTGCTCGGTGTCGAGCGCGGTCTCGTTGATCATTTCCTTATAGCGGCGCAGACCAGCCTTCATCACGTTGGCTACGGAGCCACGCTGCTTGTCGCACTCGGCCAGGGCGGCGTCTACATTGCGGTTGGCAAGGTGAAACTGAACCTTGCGGATGAAATCGGCGATATTGCCATTACCCAGGGCGCGACGGATCGTCAGCAGGCGCTCGATCGAGAAGGTGATCACCATCAGGAACATGCCGAGCAGCAGCGGTACGATGATACCCCCTTCATAGATACGGTTGAAGGCGGTTTTGGGGCCTACATGGTGCGGCCAGAATCCACCGGCGGCGTCGGGCTGACGGAAGCCACTCGCAGCACCCATGCCAAAGCGCCAGATCAGATAACCTACAATCACACAGATGATGGGAGCCAGCCAGGAAATCATATTGCTGCTGCGCTTCGGTTGCACGGAAGTTGCCTTGGTGGTCGATGTCGTTGCAGCGGGTCTTTGTTCTGCCATGTTGCTGTTTTTTGTTTTTGAGATTGAAAAAGTAATGAACGGTTAATAAGAGGTCACAATTCTACAGAAAAATCGAATTAAATGATAACAGCGTTGCATTTTTTTTACCCCCGATCGGGAAACATAACGTTAAACCGTTGAATCGCGGCAAACCCGCACGGGGCCTCATTCGTAGCGTAATGCCTCAATCGGGTTCAGACGGCCCGCCTTGAAGGCCGGATAGAGCCCGGCCAGCAGTCCCACAATCGTACAGATCAACACCCCCCGGATCACCCATTCCCAGGGCACCACGAAGCCTGTTTCCAGAACGATCGAAAAGAGATTGCCGACCAGTACGCCGAGAATGATGCCGAAAAGGGCGCCCAGCACACTGATGATGATCGCTTCAATCAGGAACTGCAGACGCACGGTCCGGCTTTTTCCTCCGATCGCCTTGATCAGACCCACCTCCTTGGTGCGCTCGGTGACGGAAACCAGCATGATGTTCATGAGCCCGATGGCCGCGCCGATCAGCGTGATGAGGCCGATGACCGTGGCCGATATGGTCAGGAAACCCAGGCTGTTCATCGCTTTCTCGGCCACACTGTCGCTACGGTCGAGCACGAAGTTGCTCTCCTCCGTTGTAGTGAGCCGGCGCACGGAGCGGAAGATGCCTTCCGCTTCTCCCATGGCTTCCTCTGCCTGGTGGAGGTCGTTTACCATGACGCCGATCGCAAAAGAACTGTTGGGATCAAAGTGCCGCCGCACGTTGCGGTAGCCCATGATCACCACATTATCGCGGCTGAACCCGAAAGAAGAACCGCGGCTGCCGAGCACGCCCACCACGCGGTAGGGAATGCCATTGACCCGCACGATGCTGCCGACGGCACTTTCCATCCTGGGCTTGAAGAGACGGCGGGCCACATCATAACCCAGGAGGCAGGTATTTCCGCCGCTCAGCACCTCCTGCCGCGAAAAGTTGCGGCCGCTGTGGAGCGTGAATCCATTGAGGAGCAGATAATTTTCATCGGCACCAAAAAGAAAAACATTCGGCGTGGTTTTACGGGTGCCGTTGTTGACGATGGCATTGCGGGCGGCAAAAACGGAAAGTCCTACCTGTGCCGGAAAGCGAAACAGATGCTGGAATGCTTCCGCCTGCTCCTGGGTGATGGGCTTGCCCAGGCTCGACTTCTTCTCCCGGCGCGCCTTCCTGGTCGAAACCTTCATATCATTGCCTCCCCCCCCGTTGAACCGGATGTTGCGCTCTTTGTAACGGATAGAAAACCCATTCGCCCCCATGGTCGAAAAGCTCTCGGTAAACTTCTGGTTCATCGCCTTGATCGCAGTAATGATACCAATCAAGGCCATGATGCCAAATGCAATGATGGCTACGGTGATGCCCGTGCGGAGGCGATTACCACGCACCGTCCGGGAGGCAAGGGAATAAACGTCGGTGAAGCGCATAAATAGGCACCGAAGATAAAGAAAGGTTTCGGGAGGTTTGAGTGCGTTTTGAAGGGTTTGGAGGGTTTGGGAGCGGAGCATAAAAAAGAGGATCGCGATGCGATCCTCTTCACAGGTACACTGTTCTTCCGGCCTGAGCTTAGAAATAAAGCCAGTTGGTGAGCAGCGATGGAAACAGGCCAAGCAGGATGGTAATCGCCGCCATCGCTACCAGGATGGCCTTGAACCCAGCACTGAGCTGTATGGAGGCACCGCTGTTGCCTTCACGGAAATACATGGCCTGCAGCAGGCGGAAATAATAATAAACCGATACTGCCGCCATGAGTACGGCAAAGATGGCGAGCAGCATCGAACCGCTTTCGAGCGTTGCGCGCAGCATGTAAAACTTTGAGAGGAAGCCAGCGGTCAGCGGGATGCCGGCCAGCGACAGCACAAAAATGACCAGGGCGCCGGCCACCAGTGGTTGCTGACGCGCAAAGCCGTTGAAGCCTTCGAAGCTTTGATCCTGCATCCGCACCAGCACGGCAAAGATGCCGATGGTGGCCAGCGAATAAGCCGCTGCATAAAGGATCATGCCTTCATAAGCATCGCTGTTCAGCGCATACACGGCCATCATCATAAAACCGGCCTGGGCAATTGACGAATAGGCGAGCATCCGCTTTACACTCTGCTGGAAAACAGCCGTCAGGTTGCCTACAAACAACGTAGCCGCAACGATGATTGCCACCAGTAATTTCCACTGGGAGGCGATGCCGGAAAAAGAGTCATTGAACAAACGCATGAAGCCGATAAAGCCGGCAGCCTTTACTACCGTGGCCATGAACGAGGTAAACACTGTGGGCGACCCGTCATATACATCGGGCGTCCAGAAATGGAAGGGCGCCGCCGATACTTTAAAAGACAGGGCGAACAGGAGGAGCATCATACCGGCGATCAGCAATACCGGCACCTGCTCCGCAGCGGGCATCACGCCTGTTCTGAAGGTGCCCGTAGCGCCATAAACCAGTGCAATACCCATCAGCATCAAGCCCGTGGAAAAGGAGCCCATCAGGAAGTATTTCAGTGAAGCCTCATTACTCTTGAGGTTCCGCTTCTCGGTTCCGGCCAGGATATAAAGGGGTATCGACAGGATCTCCACACCCAGGAAAAGAATGAGCAGCGACTGGAAGGAAGCCGTCATGGCCACGCCCGTGAGGATGAAGAAGATGAGCGCGAAATACTCGTTGTAGTGCTCGCCCACGGCTTCCATATCGCGAGCCGACAACAAAAAGTAGGCAAGTGTGCAAAAGCTGGCCACCACCATAAACAGGGAGGCAAAGCGGTCGAAGCGCATCATGCCTTCTACCGGCACCTGAATCAGAGTCAGGCCACGCAGATCGAGGACAGCACCCCCCAGCACCGCCAGCAGTAGAACTACAGCCAGGGCGCGGATCGCCGGCCGGGTTTTCAGGGCAAAGCCGCTGAACATCATCACCACACCACTAAGCGCTGAAAAAACTAATGCGTTCATATATTAACGGATCACGTAGTTAGAAAAATTCGCTTGCTTGAGAATCTGGTCCACATAGCCCTGCGTGGCATCCAGCAGGGGCTGCGGGTACACGCCGAACCAGAAGATCAGGGCCACTACCAGCAGCAGGGCCAGTGTTTCTGCCGGCCGCACCCGGTAGCCCGGCTCGGTGCGCTCATTGCTTTGTCCGAAAAACACTTTTTGAATCATCCGAAGCGTGTAGGCAGCGCCCAGCACGATGCTGACGATCGCCGCGACCGTAAAGACGATATTGTACTCGGTGGCCGTAGACGTCCAGAGGCCGTTGAACATCAGGAACTCGCCTACAAAGGCATTGGTCAGCGGGAGGGAGATATTGGCAAAGGCGACGATGACCAGCAGAACGGCAAGCGCGGGCGCCTTCCGGGCGATACCACCCAGCTCAGACAGCTTACGCGTGCCGAACTGGCGCTCGATAATTTCCACCACGATCCAGAGCCCGATAATGTTGACGCCATGATGAAACAGCTGCACCAGCACGCCCTGCGCACCCGACTGGGTGCCGGCAAAAAGGGTGGCGGCCATCAGCCCAACGTGGGCGATCGAGGAATACGCTACCAGGCGCTTCACGTCGTCTTGCTGCAGGGCCAGCACCGAAGCATAGATAATTCCGATCACCGCCATCGTCATAGCGGTGTCGCCCCAGGTAAAGGCACCGGCCGGAACCACCGGGAATACCCAGCGCATGACGCCGAACAGGCCCATCTTCACCATCAGGCCGCTGAGCACCATCGTAACCGCGGTGGGCGATTGCTCATAGGTATCGGGCTGCCAGGTATGGAAAGGGAAAACGGGCATCTTCACCGCAAACGCAATGAACAGCATCCAGAAAACCCAGGCTTGCGTCTTATTGGAAAGATTCAGGTTATAGAAAGATTCCAGGGCGAAGGAACGGTCAGGCGTCTGGCTGTATAAATACAGGAGGGCGATCAGCATCAGCACAGAACCGGCAAACGTATAAATGAAAAACTTGAAGGTGACCTGGATACGGCGTTCGCCACCCCAGCCCGAACAAAGAAAGTAGACGGGGATCAGGGCCAGTTCCCAGAAGAAGTAGAACAGCAGCGCATCGGTGGCCACGAACACGCCCATCAGGCCGGCCTGGGCCAGCAGCAGCAGTCCGAAAAAGTTCCCCGGCTTGCGATAGCTGCTGTTCCAGGTGGCCAGCAGGATCACCGGGTAGGCAATTCCGGTAAGCAGGCAAAGTATGCCCGAGAGGCCGTCCATCGACAGGCTGAAGGAAGATCCGAGGCTGCCCAGCCAGGGAGCCGAATAGGCAGCGTTGTCGCCCTTACCCAGCGCCATCATGGCGAGTATCGACACGGCCATGGCAGCGAAGGAAACCAGCAGGGCCCAACCGCGGGCCGCCTTGTCTTCCTTCAGGAAGAAGGTCACCAGGCCACCAAGTAGCGGGATCAGTATCAGTAGAAGTGCCATCATAACGTTAATTCAAAAGGCAAAAGTCAAAAGTCAAAAATGTACTCGATGCCGTTCTTCCGTCGTTTTGCTGGCCCTCCGCATCAAAGACGGCCGACCTCAAAGGAATACTGTATCCGTAAGTTTTTTGACTTTTGAATTTTGAATTTTTACTTTTTAAGAAAGAATTGAAGAACAAAAAACGCCACCATGCTCAGCACCATCAGCAGCACATAACTCCCTACCTGGCCACTCTGCAGCCAGCGGAGCTGACGGCTTCCATAGTTGACAGCCCGGCCCACGCCATTCACGATGGCATCAATGCCGCTGCGTTCGATAAAGCTGTTCAAGAACCGGGCAAGGGCGTTGAGCGGTCTCACAAACACGCTGTCGTACAGTTCGTCGACATACCACTTGTTCTCGAGGATCCGCGCAAAACCTCCGCTCTTCTCTTCACGGTAGCTGCGATAACGGCTCCAGGCAAACAGGATGGACCCGATGGCGATGAGGGTGGTGGCCGCCATCAGCATCAGCTCTGTCTTATGATCGATCGTTGCATGCGCCGACGGAACGACAGGCGCCAGGTAGTGGGCCAGGCGCTCCCCACCCTGCACGAACACTTCCGGCACACCTACGAAACCACCGGCAAAGGAAAGCACGGCCAGCACGATCAGCGGCAGGGTCATGGCTGCCGGACTCTCGTGCAGGTGGTGCCGCTGTTCCTCCGTTCCGCGGAAGCTGCCGTGGAAAGTAACAAACAGGAGGCGGAACATATAGAAGGCGGTGAGCGCGGCGGTCAGCAGGCCGATCGCGTACAGGAACTTGTCGTGGGTGAAGGCATTCAGCAGGATGGCATCTTTAGAGAAGAAGCCCGAGAAAGGAGGAATACCGGCAATGGCCAGGCATCCGATCAGGAAGGTAATATAGGTGATCTTCAGCGTACCCTTGAGTCCGCCCATACGGCGGATATCCTGCTCATGGTGCATGGCGTGGATCACCGATCCGGAGCCCAGGAAGAGGAGCGCCTTGAAGAAAGCATGTGTCATCACATGAAACACCGCAGCTACATAAGCACCGGTGCCGATGGCCAGGAACATGTAGCCCAGCTGGCTCACGGTAGAGTAGGCCAGCACCTTTTTAATATCGTTCTGGCGAAGGGCGATGGTTGCCGCCAGCAGGGCCGTTGCCGCACCCACATAGGCGATCACCGTCAGCGTCGTTGGTGCGAGGTTGTACAGCACATTGCTGCGGGCGATCATGTAGATACCTGCTGTAACCATCGTGGCGGCGTGAATGAGGGCCGACACGGGGGTCGGACCGGCCATAGCGTCGGGCAGCCAGGTATAAAGCGGAATCTGGGCGCTCTTACCGGTAGCGCCGACAAACAACAGTAAGGTGATACCAACCACGTCGGTCGTATCCAGTGTACGTAAAGAACTGACGATGCCGGTTTTCGCATGGAACAGCTCCTGGAAGGAAAGCGTTCCAAAGCGCTGCATGATCCAGAACAGGGCCAGCAGGAAAGCGAGGTCGCCGATACGGTTCATCACGAAGGCTTTCTTTGCCGCCTTGGTATAGTCTATATTCTGGAACCAGTAGCCGATGAGGAGGTAAGAACAAAGCCCCACACCTTCCCAGCCAATGAACATGATGAGGTAGTTGGCACCCATCACCAGCAGGAGCATCGAAAACACGAACAGGTTGAGGTAGGCAAAATAGCGACCGAAGTGCTCCGGCTTCTCCTCGTGCATGTAGGCGGCCGAATACACATGAATCAGGAAACCGACACCCGTGATGATCAGGAGGAACAATGAAGAAAGCTGGTCGACCTGGAAGGCAAAGGGAATCTTGAGCGTGCCCACGTTGATGAAGTCGAAATACTTCACCGGCACATCGGAAAACGCCCCTTTTGCAAACAGCACGCAGCTGATGATAAAGGAACCCAGCACCACGCCGGAGCCGATCAGTCCGATGAGACCTTTGGAAAGCTGCTTCCTGCCCAATCCGTTGATCAGGAAACCGGCGAGCGGCAGCAGGGGAATGAGGGCGATCAGATTCTTCATAAACAGAGAAAATTCAAAAGTCAAAAATCAAAAGTCAAAAAGCCTTGCAGATCCAACCTTTCTTCCTGCATTAGCTTCTCCGCATCGCGGAAAGTCCGAAAACAGGAAGATCTTTCGCACAGAGGTCATTTTTGAATTTTGAGTTTTTGAATTTTGCCTTTGAATTAATGTTTGAGACGATTCAGGAAGTTAATGTCCACCGAACGGGTGTTGCGGTAAAGCATCACGATAATGGCGAGTCCGACGCTCACTTCAGCGGCAGCTACGACCATGATAAAGAAAACGAAAAGCTGTCCGTCCGTTCCTGCCTGTGCCGCGACTCCGGCAGGCAGGCCGGCGGTTGCGGCCGCCAGGTGGTGCATCTTGGAAAACGACACCAGCAGGAGGTTAACGGCATTCAGCATCAGTTCGATGCACATGAACACGATGATGGCATTGCGCCGCGTGAGCACACCGATGATGCCGATGACGAACAGAGCGATTGACAAAAACAGGTAATAACGAATATCCATTGTTGACCCCGTGGGGCGTTTAGGCTTAAGGCAAATCAGGATTCCACTTCCATGGCCGTGCGGATCTCGCGCTGGCGCTTGTCTTCTGCCGGCGTACGGCCGGGCTCTTCGCGCTTACCGATCACCACGGCGCCAATCATGGCCGTAAGGAAGAGTACGGAGCTAAGCTCAAAAGGCACCACATACTCGCTGAACAACACCCTCCCGAGGTTCTGGATCAGGCCGATATTGCCGCTTCCGAGCTGGGTCATCTGCGTTTCGGTGGTGCGGAGGGCGGCCACCAGCACGAGCAGCAGGCAGCCCCCGGCCACCGCTCCCACCAGGCGCAACCAGGGGTTCTTCTGCGGCTCCGTATCCTTACTCAGGTTCATGAGCATGATCACGAAGAGGAAGAGCACCATGATGGCGCCAGCATACACGATGATGTTCACGACGGCGAGGAACTGGGCGTTCAGCAACACGTAGTGGCCGGAAATAGTAAAGAAGGTCACAATCAGCCAGATCACACTGAACACGGGATTTTTACTGGTGATCACCATCAGCGCGCTGAAGAGCGAGGCGATCGCCAGAATCCAGAACAGTATTTGCGTAATTCCCATGAGCAGTATCGGTTTATTTGGATTGGGGGATGGTTCCTTTGGCCTTGGCAAAACCCTCGGGGTCTTTGGTAGGATCAGGGATCAGGAGATCATCCTTCTTGTATACAAAACCCTGACGGGCATAGTTGGCGGGGGCAAAGGTCTGCGAGAGGTAAATGGCATCTTTCGGACAGGCCTCCTCACAGAGTCCGCAGAAAATGCAGCGCAGCATGTTGATCTCGTACTTGGCCGCATATTTTTCCTCGCGGTAGAGATGCTCCTCCCCTTTCTGGCGTTCGGCGGCCTCCATGGTAATGGCTTCCGCCGGACAGGCCAGGGCGCAAAGTCCGCAGGCGGTACAACGTTCGCGGCCTTCCTCGTCGCGGTTGAGGATTTGCAGGCCCCGGAACACGGCAGAGAACGGACGCTCCTGCTCGGGGTAGTTGATCGTCGGCTTCTTTTTGAACAGGTGGCTGAACGTGATCGCCATGCCCTTGAAAATGGAGGGCAGGTACATGCGCTCAGCAAGGGTCATCGGCTTGCGGTCGACCGGCTTATTTCTGTTGGTAAGTTGCATGTGTCTGTTGCTCCTGTTGGATTTGAGACGGCTGCGAAATTAGCCCATTTTGCTGAGCCACCTGATCGCTGCTGTCGGATTTATTAAGCCACAGCACCAGGGCCGCGGTGATAATCATGTTAACGAGGGCCAGCGGCAGCAGACCCTTCCAGCCCAGGTTCATGAGCTGGTCGAAGCGGAAACGCGGAATGGTCCAGCGGATCCACATGAAAAGAAAAACGAAGGAGAGAGCCTTGGTCATCAGGGCGAAGAAACCGAGCAGCCCCACCCACCAGACGCCGGCATGGGCGGCCTCGTTGAAGAAGGGAATATCGTAGCCGCCCAGGAACAGGGTCGACATGATGACACCCGAGATGAACATGTTGATGTATTCGGCAAACAGGTAGAAACCCAGCTTCATCGACGAGTACTCCTGGTGGTAGCCGAAGTTCAGTTCGTTTTCTGCTTCCGGCAGGTCGAAGGGCGTACGGTTGCACTCGGCTAGTGCGCACACGAAAAAGATGAGGAAGCCCAGGGGCTGGTAAGCAATATTCCAGAGGTGTTCCTGCTGATGCTGCACGATCACGCTCAGCCGCAGGTCGCCCACGATCAGCAGCACGGCCAGCAGGGAGAGTCCCATCGCCAGTTCGTAGGAGATCATTTGCGAGGCGCCGCGGATGGCGGCCAGCAGCGAGAACTTATTGTTGGAGGCCCAGCCGCCGATCATGATACCGTAGACACCGAGACTCACCACAGCAAACACGTAAAGAACACCGATATTGATATCGGCAATCTGTAGCGGCACCGTGCGGTCGCCGATCTGGATCGAAGGGCCCCAGGGAATAACAGCACTGGTCATCACCGCAGTGATCATGGCGAGCATCGGCCCCAGGATGAAAAGCAGCTTCGAGGAAGTGTTCGGAATGATCTCCTCCTTCATGAACAGCTTCACCCCATCGGCCAGCGGCTGCAGCAGCCCGAAGGGACCGGCACGGCTGGGACCGCGGCGGTCCTGCAGGAAGGCGGCCACCTTACGTTCGGCATAAGTGCTGTACATAGCCACCACCAGGGCAATCGTAACGATGCCGGCGATGAGTACGAATTTTTCGATCAGGGTCAAAACCCATTCTGCTGTCAGTAAGTACATAGTGTTCTGTGTGTGGGGCCAGGCCCCTGTTCATGAATCTTACCTTCTACAAGCTCAGGCCGACAAATTACTTTTCGTTTTGTACTACCGAGCGAAGTCGAAGCCTACGGTGTATTCGGGTTCGTCGAATCCGTTCCGTGCAGGTTGCGCCCCTTACCTTCTTTCACATCGGTCACATTGGTACCGAAGCTCAACTTATCTCCGTTAAACGTAGCACTGGAGGCGGGTCCGGGGATGAGATTGAGGTCCACCGTATTCACATCGCTCACCGAATGAATATCCATCAGCAGCTTCGGGTCACGCCCCTTCATAACGTCTTTAAAGGTCTCCTTCGGCTTCTCCACATTTACATAGTGGCCGGCTCCGATTACCGAATGACGATCTACACGGGTCGGTCCTTCGATTGTCCAGTCGCTTACCTTCTTCTTCTCGAAGCGGCACTCGTTACAGATCCATTCTTCCACTTCGCCCCACTGATCTTTACGGGCCGTTACCCGGAGCACGTCGTCGCCGCGCATCCACAAGCGCACGTTTCCGCTGCAGCAGGAGCACTCGCGGTGCGCATCCACCGGCTTGGTAAACCACACACGGTTCTTGAAGCGGAAGGTGCGGTCGGTGAGGGCGCCCACCGGGCAAACGTCGATAACGTTGCCGATCATGGGGCTTTCGAGCGATTTTTCGATATAGGTGGCAATCTGCGCATGGTCACCGCGGTCGAGCACACCATGGTCGCGGGCGCCGGCTACCTGGTTGGCCGTGTGCACGCAGCGGTAGCAAAGGATGCAGCGCGTCATGTGCAGCTGGATGTAAGGCCCCAGGTCGATGCGCTCGAAGGTGCGACGCTTGAACTCATAGCGGGTGCCTTCCTTGCCATGCTCGTAGGAGAGATCCTGGAGGTCGCACTCACCGGCCTGATCGCACACGGGGCAATCGAGCGGGTGGTTGAGCAGCAGGAACTCTACCACCCCTTTGCGGGCTTCGAGCACTGCCGGGTTGGTGATGTTCTCCACAACCATGCCGTCCATGACCTGTGTGCGGCAGGAGGCCACCAGCTTGGGCATGGGACGCGGATCGGCCGCAGAGCCGGCTGCCACGCGCACGAGGCAGGTGCGGCAGTAACCACCGGTCTTGTCCAGTTTTGAATAGTAGCACATCGTCGGCGGAACAATGTCCCCGCCAATCTTACGTGCTGCCATCAGGATGGTTGTGCCCGGCTCCACTTCGACCTTGATATTGTCGATAGTTACCGTAAATAATTTCTTTTCTTCTGACATAGTAAGTCAAAATTCAAAAGTCAAAATTCAAAAAGCAGGTCGGAGACTCCGCTTTTTAGCCAGCATACCTTAATGTGAACTAATCATCAAGGATAATACTGGCGATTATCTTCGAAAGCTCGTTGGCTTCTTTGAGTAGTTCGTTAAGCTTGACTTTATCCTGATCCAGGGTATCCCGAATAAGACAAAGCCAATACTTTGTTTCGTTAGACGATTTTAGAGCAATCGCATCATAGTTCTTCCAGTCTTTCCGGCTGCTTCCAGCCCCGTCTCTCCACCAGGTTAGCCCCAATGGAAGTACCAGACCTAAGTAGCTGATCAAACATGGAAATAAAGATGCGATCATAAGAAGCACTTTTGACAAACAGCACCAGGTCCTTCGAAAAGTGGTAGGCCCGGTGACGGATGTTGTAAGGCTTCTCGCCGTCTTCCCGTAAATAAAGATCTTCAACGTCCATCCGGTCAAAATTTAGTCAGTTCAAACCAATGAAACTGTCCGAACAGCCAAGGCGTCTGACTTTTGAATTTTGACTTCCGACTTAACTAACCGCAACAGAAATCGGATCGGCATAATGCGCCAGCCCGAAGTTGCGCTTTTGTGCCTCGTCGGGGTTCAGCACGTGCCACTCGAACTCGTCGCGGAAATGACGGATGGCGGCGGCCACCGGCCAGGCTGCGGCATCGCCGAGCGGGCAGATGGTATTGCCTTCGATCTTGCTCTGGATATCCCACAGCAGGTCAATGTCGCGCATATCGCCTTTGCCATGCTCGATCTTGTGCAGGATCTTTTCCATCCAGCCCGTGCCTTCGCGGCAGGGCGAACACTGACCGCAGCTTTCGTGGCGGTAGAAACGCGCCAGCGAGTAGGTGTGCTGCACTACGCACTGGTCTTCATCCAGCACAATGAAACCTCCCGAACCCATCATAGAGCCGGTAGCGAAACCACCATCGGCCAGGCTTTCGTAGGTCATCAGGCGCTGCTCGCCTTTTGCCGTTTTCAGCAGCAGGTTGGCCGGCAGGATGGGCACGGACGAACCGCCCGGGATGCAGGCCTTGAGGCGCTTGCCCCTGGGGATACCGCCGCAGTATTCATCGCTGTAGATGAACTCCTCCACCGAAATGGTCATATCGATCTCGTAGATACCCGGCTTGTTGATGTTGCCGCAGGCGGAAATCAGCTTGGTGCCGGTGGAGCGGCCAACGCCGATCTTGGCATATTCCTCACCACCCATGTTCATGATGGGAACCACGGCCGCCAGTGTTTCTACATTGTTGACCACGGTCGGGCAGTCGTACAAACCCTTGATGGCCGGGAAGGGCGGCTTGATGCGGGGATTACCGCGCTTGCCCTCAAGCGACTCCAGGAGGGCGGTTTCCTCACCACAGATATAGGCACCGGCTCCGCGCTGCACGTAGATCTGGCAGTCGAATCCGGTTCCGAGAATGTTCTTTCCGAGGAAGCCCGCCTGGTTGGCTTCGGCAATGGCCTGCTCCAGGATATCGACGATCCAGGCATACTCGCCGCGGATGTAGATATACGTGCGGTTAGAGCCGAGCGCAAAGCTGGAGACGATCAGTCCCTCGATCAGGAGGTGCGGGATGAACTCCATCAGGTAGCGGTCCTTGAAGGTACCAGGCTCCGACTCGTCGGCATTGCACACCAGGTAGCGGGGCACGCCTTCGGGCTTGGCCAGGAAGCTCCACTTCATGCCCGTGGGGAAGCCGGCGCCGCCGCGTCCGCGGAGTCCGCTCTTCTTTACCTCCTCCACGATGTCGGCAGGCGCCATCTTCAGGGCCTTCTCTACCGCGCGATAACCGCCATGACGGCGATAGGTCTCGTAGTAGCGGATTCCTTCGATGTGGGCGTTCTCGAGTAATACTTTTTTACCCATGGTTATCAGTCAAAATTCAAAATTCAAAATTCAAAAACTCATTCGCTACCAACAGGCGTAGAACATGCTTTTGACTTTTGCCTTTTGACTTTTTAATTTTTCGGTTTATCGTAATTAAACATCCAGGCAACTCCAAACTTATCGGTCAGCATCCCGAAACGGGCACCCCAGAACGTATCCTGAAGCGGCATCGTGATGCGGGCGCCTTCGCTGAGTCCGTCAAAGGCTTTCTGCTGGACCTCGGCGGAATCGAAATCGAGGCTCAGGTGCACCATGCCGGTAGCCGCTTCATTTTCCTGTCCGTCAGAGACCATGAAGAAGATCTCGCCCGCGTGGAAATGGGCATGCAGCACGCGCTTTGCTTCGGCTTCGCTGTGCTCTACCGGAGAACCTTCGAAATACTGCAGCTCGGACACCTTTCCGTCAAGCGCCTTCACGTAAAAGTCCAGCGCTTCCGCGCAGGAGCCGTTAAACATAATATAAGGTACTACGCGCATGGCTTAATTGCTTTGTACCGCATTTCTACGGCATTCGTCAATAATGGCATCCACTTTTTCACGGGTCAGATGCTCTTTGTAAAACTTACCCATCTGCATCATCGGTGCGTAGCCGCAGGCGCCGAGGCATTCCACTGTTTTCAGGGTAAACATACCATCAGCCGTGGTTTCACCCACGCCGATGTTCAGTTTCTCCTTGATGTAGCCGATAATGTCATCGCTTCCGTTGAGCATGCAGGGACCGGTCTGGCACACCTCGAAGAGGTATTTCCCGATCGGCTTCAGGTTGAACATGCTGTAAAAGGTCGCCACCTCGTACACCTCAATCGACTTGAGATCGAGCAGGGACGCTACGTAGTCCATCACCTCGGCCGACAGCCAGCCATTGTTGGCTTCCTGCGCCAGGTGCAGCACCGGAATGAGGGCACTCTTTTGCCGTCCTTCCGGGTAGCGCGCCACGATCTCGCGGACTTTATTGAGTTTCTCTTCAGAAAACTTCATAACTGTGAAATTCAAAAGTCAACAGTCAAAAGTCAAAAAGCCTTGTAAACCCAACCAGTCCTTAGTATTTCAACCACTCCGTATTCAGGAGTAGCCGGAAAAAGAAGGAAAGCCGGCACAGAGGTCATTTTTTGATTTTTGAATTTTGAATTTTTACTTTTTATCGGTTAACGTTCGTTTCGGTCTTTAAGCATCCATCTCTCCCGCAATCAGGTTCAGCGAACTCATCACGATGATCGCATCCGACAGCATACTTCCCTTTACGAGTTCTTCGTAGGCCTGGTAGTAGATGAAGCAGGGACGGCGGAAGTGCAGGCGGTAGGGCGTGCGGCCACCATCGGAGATCAGGTAATAGCCCAGCTCTCCGTTGGCGCCTTCCACGCTGTGGTAGACTTCGCCCGGCGGAATATCGATCTCACCCATCACGATTTTGAAATGATAGATCAGGGCCTCCATCTTGGTATACACGTCTTTCTTGTCGGGCAGGTAATATTCCGGCACATCGGCATGATACACCGTAGCCTCATCCCCTTTCATATCCTGCAGCTTGCGGTAAGCCTGGTTGATGATGGAGATCGACTGGTACATTTCTTCGTTGCGCACCAGGAAGCGGTCGTAGCAGTCGCCGGTAGAACCGGTCGGAATGATAAACTCGAAATCCTGGTAGGAGCAATAAGGATTGTGCACCCGCACATCGTAATCCACACCCGCAGCGCGCAGGTTGGGCCCGGTGAAACCATAGCTGAGGGCGCGCCCGGCCGAAATGGGACCGGCGCCGATGGTGCGCTCCATAAAGATGCGGTTGCGGGCGAAGAGGTTTTCGAACTCCTTCAGCACCACGGGGTATTCCTTCAGGAACTTCTCGAGTTTGGTGAACGCGATGTCATTGAAATCGCGCTCGAAACCGCCGATGCGCCCGATATTGGTCGTCAGGCGGGAGCCGCAGACCTCCTCCCAGATTTCATAGATCAGTTCGCGGTATTGCATCACATACAGGAAGCCGGTATAGGCCCCGGTATCCACACCCACGATGGAGTTGCAGATCAGGTGGTCGGCTATACGCGCCAGTTCCATGATGATGATGCGGAGGTAATCCACGCGCTTTGGCGTTTGCACGCCCAGCAGTTTTTCGCAGGTCATGTGCCAGCCCATATTGTTGATCGGCGCCGAGCAATAGTTCAGGCGGTCGGTCAGCGGGGTGATCTGGTACAGCGGACGGCGTTCCGCGATCTTTTCAAATGCGCGGTGGATATATCCGATGGTCTGCTCGGCTGATACGATCTTCTCCCCGTCGAGCTCCAGGATGTTCTGGAACACGCCATGGGTGGCCGGGTGGGTCGGACCAAGGTTGATCGTCGTCGTTTCCTTACCGATCGAACCTTCGGGCAGCGGGATGTGCGAATATGGTGTGCTAGTGGCCATGTCTATCGTTTTCGTGTTCCGCGCGCCGAAGCTTTAGCGGAGGCGTGAATCGTGAATCGTGAGGGCTTACGCCGGCACCATCCCAAATTCACTTTTTTTAAGTCATTTCATCTTCGGTGGTCCGTCTTCGACAAGCTCAGGCGGACAAATCCTGGTTCGGGCTGACAGAAGTACTGCAACGTCTTTTCTCACCAGCCCCTTTCACGCTGAGCCTGTTGAAGCGAGCAGGGCGGGCGAGCCATCTTCGTTGCGGGTGCCGAAGTCGAAGTGACCGCCGCGGCCGAACATCTCATCGTCCTTGTCTATCCGGGTCTGGTCTTCGAGCGGAAACTCTTTCCGCAGCGGGAAGTAGTCCATTTCGTCTACGTTCTGAATCCGCTTCAGGTTGGGATGCCCGAGGAAGTTGACACCGTAGAAGTCATAGGCTTCGCGCTCCTGCCAGTTGGCACTCTCAAAAAGAGCCGTTGCGCTCTGCACGTCGGGCTTCGCCACCGGGGCATACACCTTAAAACGCAGGCGCACATTTTCGACGAGGTTGTGCAGGTGGTATACCACGCAGATCTCGCGGTCTTTATATGCGGGATAGTGCACAGCTGTCACATCGGTGAGGAACTGAAAGCCCTTGTCCCACAAAAAGCGCAATACCCCGATGTTCTGGTCAAGGTCGGCTTCGAAAGTCAGCATACCATAGGGCTCCTCGAAGGCTTTCACCTTGTCGCCGAATTGCTCCTGGAGCAGCTGTTGGATTTGTTCGTTGCTCATTTCAAGTCAAAATTCAAAAGTCAAAAACCTGTTCTATGCCAACGAGTCAAAATCTGAGCGAGCGCTTTTGAATTTTGACTTTTGACTTTTTACTTATTGGATACCGTAGCTCTCGAGGAGCTTTTTGTAATGATCACTGTTTCTGCGGCGCAGGCTTTCCTTGCCTACCAGGTCCTGAATGCGGAGCACCCCGTCGATGATGGCCTCCGGGCGGGGCGGACAGCCGGGAACGTACACGTCTACCGGGATCACCTGGTCGATGCCCTGGAGCACACTGTAGGAGTCGAAGATACCACCGCTGCAGGCACAGGCGCCCACGGCCATCACCCAACGGGGCTCGGCCATCTGCAGGTATACCTGGCGCACAACGGGCGCCATCTTCTTGGCAATGGTGCCCATCACCATCAGCAGGTCGCACTGACGGGGCGAGAAGCCCACACGCTCGGAGCCAAAACGGGCCAGGTCGTAGTGTGAGGCCATGGTCGCCATGAATTCGATACCGCAGCACGACGTGGCGAATGGAAGCGGCCAGATCGAGTTTTTGCGGGCCAGGCCAACGACATCGCTGAGCTTTTGTGCAAAAAAGCCTTCACCGGTGAAGCCTTCCGGCATGTCTACCAGGCTGATGTCGGTTTCCAGAGGCTTCTGGTTGATATTGTATGATACAGGACGTGCCATAATTTCTCTTTTAAAGTCAAAATTCAAAAATCAAAAATCAAAAAACTGTTCTGAGCTTTCCAGGGGTCAAAAACAGTGCGGAAGTCGCAGAACCTGCTTTTGACTTTTGACTTTTGACTTTTCAATTAGTCTTCCCAGTTCAGGGCGCCCTTTTTGATGATTTAGGTAAACCCGCAAAGGAAGAAACCCACGAACATCAGCACAGCCCAGAAGCCCTGCCATCCGAGCGCTTTGAAATTAACCGCGTAAGGGTAGAAAAAGATCACTTCCACGTCAAAAAGCACAAACAGGATCGCCACCAGAAAGTACTTGATGGCCATCGGCTGCCGGGCCTCCCCATGGTTTTCGATACCCGAGGCGAAGGTTTCGAGCTTATCGGCCGTTTTTCGCTTGGGGCCCAGCATGTGGGTCAGCGCCATGAGGCCACCGATCATGCCTACGGCAAAAAGGAATTGCAGCGCTACAGGAAGGTAGCTTCCGGCACTGTTAACGTCCTGAACCGCACGGGTAATATCGGCCTGAAGTAAGGTAAACATAGGTAATGAAATCGGCGCAAAAATACAGTAGGAACATCAATCTCAAGCGTGAATAATTTTCACCCGGAACCTATAAAAAAAGGCCCCGCGGGAGCGGAGCCTATCAGCGTTTTTATCACCCGCGCGAGCGGGTAGCCGGTTTCGATGGCGTTGAGGGCCGGGCCGGTGATGCCGGCCTGTTCAACCGGTCGATGGCGGCTTTGAAAGCGGCATTCTCCGGGTCGAACTGCAAGCCCCTGGTCAGGAACTCCACGCCTTTCGCACGGTCGTTCTTCACGTTCACGTAATAGTTGGCGAGGTTACCGGCAGCTTCAATGCCATAGCTTTTGAAGCGAACAGGATCGGCAGCCGCTACCGTGAGCAGGCGCTCATACTGCGGAATTGCCAGTCCCTGCTTGCCCGAGGTGTCGATGCTTCCAAGCGAGCGTGCGCTCCACAGGTAGCCATACACACTGTCGGGGAAGGCTGTGCTGTAGGCCTGGAACACGCTGTCGGCCTTCTTGAAGGCGCCGCCCTGGTAGTAAGGCAGGCCAATCTGGAACAGGCTCGCAGGAGTTGCATTGGGGTTGAGGCGGTAAAGCGCGAGGCGGATATCGCCTTCGGCAACCTTACGACCGCTGGTTTTAGCCCAGTCAGCTGCTTCCTGGAGAATCATCAGCTTGTTGCGCAGGGTCGTATCTCCTTCCGCTGCCTCGAGGTAGATGTTTACCACCTGCGTAGGCTCTTCCTTGGAATAGATGGTAGCTTTCAGGGTATAGTCTTTGGCCACCAGTTCGTCTTGTTTGGCCGTGCTGAACAGCTTGTCGACAAAGGTGCGGGCGCCGGCGGTGTCGCGCTTTCCTTCCAGCATCGAGTAGGCCATGAGGCGATACACGGTGGGATTCACGCGCTCGTTTCCACTCTGCTGAATGATCCGGTTGCCGATGGCAATGGCATCATCATAGCGCTTTTGCAGGAAGAGCGGCTGGGCCTTGAAGTATTCATTCTGAATGGTAGGATCGGCCACTGCCACATATTTCTGGGCAAATTCGTTGGCGGCTTCATAGTCCTGCTTGTAAAAGAGGTTGTACACATACATCCGCAGCAGGGCCGGCGCGAACTTCGGATCGGCCTGTATGGCGCGGTTAAGGTTCTCGACCACTACATCCCAGTTGCGCTGCGTTTCATAAATACGGGCCATCCGGTACGCTGCCACGGCCGGGAGGGTCGCCTGTGCTTTGGTATAGGCCGAAACCGCCTCGCCGCCGCCACCGCCGGTCTTGGCCCGGCGATGAGCATTGCCCAGGTTGATCCAGATGTCGCCGTTATTCGGGGCCAGTTGGCTCGCCTGGCTCAGCCGGGAAACCGCATAGGCAACATCACCGGTCGGCACTTCCACGTTGGCGCGGCCCACGGCATTCAGCACCAGCGGGTCTTCACCTTTCTTACCGCGGCTGAGGTTGATCGCTGTTTCGAACTGCTGCCGGGCTTCATCAGCACGTCCTTCTACCAGCAGCACATGGCCCATGCCGGCTACCACGAGGGGGGCATTGCCATTGGTCGACAGCGCTTTCTGATACAGATTCCGGGCATCGGCAGTCTGACCCTGCTCCAGATGGGTCTGGCCGAGCCAGTAAATCGCTTCAATATTGTTGGGGTTAGCAGCCAGAATACGCTCAAATGTAGCTTTGGCGCTGGCATTCCTTTCAGCATACAGATGGCCTATGCCTTCCGCTACAGACTGAGCCCATGTTGCTAGCGTGCCGAACAGGCAAAACAACAAGACAACGGCGGTTTTCTTCATTTTCCTTCTTTTTGTGTTTAGATAGAGGTCAAAAACTGTTCTATGGTTTGCTTCTGGGTTGTTAAGTTTCTGCTGAGCGGCGATGATACGTGGTTTTGCAGGGCAACACAGCTCCGCCTTTGGATTCTAATCGTTTTCTTATTCTGAATTTATTCCCTGAGCTCGGCTCCGCGGATCTGGAAGTTCATCATTGCCGGCATCAGGAAGGCCCGGTTAAAGACCAGCTGGCCGCTTTGCGTCGTCATATAATTATAAAAGCCGTGCCCAAGGCCGTTATGGCGCTCTTTCAAAATGGCCACCAGGTCGCGGCGCATCGGGTAGTGCCGGAAATAAATGTTGTACTGGGCAGGCGTTACATATTTGCCCGGTCGCCGTGGACTTTCGATAGCTGCCACCCGGATGCGCTCGAGGTAGCTGAGTTGGGTACTGTCTTGCCGGTTACCGACCCAACTCACGCCCAGGAAGCCGACAGCGCCGGGGTTGCGGGCCACATACTCAATGACACCTTCAGTGCTGTCTGCCGCGGTTACATGGGAGCCGAGCGGCTGCCCCTGCAGCAGGGAGTCGATCATGTAGCGGACCGTGCTGGTGGCTTTCACTCCATCGAACACCGGCCGGAGCCTGCGCGGGGAACGGCCGGTAAGAAGATCGCGGAGTTCTGTCAGGGTAAAGAGGGTATCCGGGGATTCAGGATGTACGATAACGGCAATCGCATCGTAAGCCAGCACCTCGTAGCGGGGGAGCACCTTGAGGGAGTCGCTCACAAAGTCGCGCTCGCGCTCGGTATAGGGCCGGGTAGCAATCACCATCCGGATACTGTCCACCGTCAGATCGCGGAGTGCTTCCGCTTCGGGCTTGTAGTGGGCAATGATGCGTGCGCCGGGACGCAGGGCTTCGAATACGGCAATTTCAGAATCAATGACGGGCCGGAAGGATTCGTCGACACTGATATGGATCGTACCGCTATCGCGCGTATCGCCGGGCTCATTGGCGCCATTGCCGCCTCCGCAGCCGGTCAGAACCTGCCCGAGCAGTATGCTTCCTGCCAGAAAAATAAAAATGCCCAACCCGTGCGCTGCTCCTTTCATTCTACGAAATAGTTCTTCTTGTACCCCCGATAAATGCGCCAAATACCATAGGCCAGAAAGAGGCCGCCGATAAACCAGGTGAGCAGGTCGGGCTTCCGGCCTAGCAGCGGACGGCCCGTGACCTGGAAGTACAGAAATAGGAGTCCGAGCACAGAAAACAGGGTCCCCATGATCATATCGACCACAGAACGCACCCTCGAAATCTGCCTGCGGCGCTGCTGCTCATACTCTGCTACCATAGCTTCTATTTGGAACGGGGCAAATTAATGATTTTTCAATCGTGAGACACGCGTCGTGGGTCGTGAATCGGAGATTACCCGGCTATATCCAGCTATTTCCGGTGCCGACAGCCTTCCCCACCCACCAACCCACACGCACGATTCACGTCTCACTGCTCACTGCTCACTCACCTCAAAAGTCACCGGCTGCGTAAACGAAGTAGCCACCGGAATACCCTGCTGCAGGGCCGGCTTCCAGCGGGGCATCTTCTTCAGCACACGCAGCACCTCCTCATCGCAGGCCTCCCCTCCGGAAGCCAGGACTTCAAAGCGGGTTATCGAGCCGTCTTCGCCCACCCAGAAACGCACCCGCACGGTCCGGCGCTCTCCCGCCTGCACCTCCGACGGAATGACCAGGTTGCGGGACAGAAAGCGGTTCCAGGCAGCCAATCCACCCGGGAACTCCGGATGAGTGGTCGGTCCGGGTGCGGGGGCCGGAGCCGCTGCAGGGGCGGGGGCCGGATCCGAACCGGGGCCGGGGCCGGGACCGGCGGCCGGCAGTGGACGGCCATCGGAAGGCTCTCCCTCCGAATCGCGTTCGCCGGGGTCGGCAGCAGCCAGCTGATCAACCGTAGGAACATCGGGCCGTTCATCATCGGGCACGATACGGAAGTTGTTCAGAAAGCGTTCGCTTGCGCGCGGACGGGCCGCGGCTTCCGTTGGCACCGGCAGCGGCTTTGCAGGCGAGGGACGGGGCAACTCCAGGTCCAGCACCGTTACAGGCGGCTTTTCCGAATCGCGGGAACGCAGCCTGCTTCCGCCTCCCGAAGAAAAGAGCAGTAACACGCCGAAAGCAATCAGCAGGGTGAGACCCAGTGCCAGCGTCAGCCGGCGTGGGTAATAACGGCGCAGGGAATACGCACCATACAGTTTGTTGCGGTGCTCAAAGAGCAGGTCGAGCAAAGAGCTGCGGGAAATGTCGTTCGGTGTCATGGCGTTTGGTTTCTGAGGAGATGCGGCAGGAGGAGTTTTCCATAGGAGATGGTTTATTGGTTTAAACGCCACCAACTTTCAGAAACCTCCAGAAACCCTCATAAACCTCCATCCCTACCCTTCGACTCCGCTGCGCTTCGCACAGGATGACAACAATGTCAGGCTGACCGCAGTCGAAGCCCCATCAGCTAATCAGCTAATCTCCCATTACCTTTGCCGCCGTCATGAAGATTCTAATGGTTTGCCTCGGAAATATCTGCCGTAGCCCGCTGGCCGAAGGCATTCTGCGGCATAAGGCGGAGCAGGCGGGACTTACCTGGACGGTGGAAAGCGCCGGCACCAATGGCTATCATATCGGCGAGCCGCCGCACCGGCTGTCGCAAAAGGTGGCCCGGCTGAATGGCCTCGACATCTGCCAGCAGCGCGCCCGTCGTTTTGTTGCAGAAGACCTGGACCATTACGACCAGATCTATGCCATGGCCACCGACGTGATCGACGACATGCAACGCATTGCCGGCAAGCGCTGGAACGCCGCGAAAGTAGACCTCCTGCTCAACGAACTGCATCCCGGCCAGGATGAAGACGTACCCGATCCCTGGTATGGCGAAGAGCCGGGCTATCATGATGTCTACAGAATGATTGATGCCGCCTGTGCGGTGATCATCGAAAAACACACCGGAGTCAATAGTCATAAGTCAACAAACTGACCACGACGAATTGGCTTTTGAATTTTGACTTTTGAATTTTGACTTTTGATTCTTATGAGCAACAAACCAACGCTCCCGCAGGGCACCCGCGACTTCGCTCCGGAAGTGGTGCGCAAACGGCAATACATCCTGAACACCATCCGCTCGGTATTTGAGCTGTATGGCTTTCAGCCGCTCGAAACCCCCGCCATGGAAAACCTCGACACCCTGATGGGCAAGTATGGCGAGGAAGGCGATAAGCTCATTTTCAAAATCCTCAATAACGGGCTCGAGCGGCCCGAAAAAGAAGCCGGCGCCCGTGCAGCTTTTGAAAAAGTGCTACAGGGCAGGAATACCAAAGACCTGACGGAACGTGCACTCCGCTACGACCTTACCATCCCCTTCGCCCGCTTCGTGGCGATGAATCATGGCCAGCTCACCTTTCCGTTCAAGCGCTACCAGATGCAGCCGGTTTGGCGGGCCGATCGTCCGCAAAAGGGCCGCTACCGTGAGTTTTACCAGTGCGATGCCGACGTGGTGGGCAGCCGCTCGCTGCTCAACGAGGTGGACCTGTGCTGGATCTACCACACAGCCCTGCAGCGCCTCGGTTTGGATGGCTATGAACTGCGCATCAACTCCCGCAAGCTGCTGGCAGCACTGGCCGAACGATGCGGCGGTGCCGGCAAAATGACCGACATCACGATCGCGATCGATAAACTCGACAAGATCGGTCTGGAAAAGGTGAAGGAGGAACTGGCACAACGCGGGCTCGATGAGGTGCAGATCGCCACCATCGAACGCTACCTGGGAATCGGCGGCAGCAACGAAGAAAAAATGTCGGCCGTAAGAGCGTTGTTTGATGGAAATGAAACAGCGAAAGGCGGGATTGAAGAAATCGAATACATCTACACGACCGTCATGCAAAACAGCGCAAACGCGCCTCACGATTCACGACGCGCGACTCACGACCTGCCCAACCTAGTCCTCGACTTCACCCTCGCCCGTGGACTCAACTACTACACCGGCGTCATCTATGAAGTAAAGGCGCCTCCTGCGGTCAGGATCGGTTCCATTGGCGGTGGCGGCCGTTACGACGATCTCACCGGCCTCTTCGGTGTTCCGGATATGCCCGGAGTAGGCATCTCCTTCGGCGTCGACCGCATCTACGATGTACTCGAAGAACTGAAGTTGTTCCCCGAAGCCATCGTGCAAAGTACGCGGGCCCTGTTCTTCAACCTGGGAACGCAGGAAGCACAAAGAGCCTGGAGCCTGTTGCAACAGCTGCGCGCGGCGGGCATCCCGGGAGAACTCTACCACGAGCCGGCGAAAATGGATAAACAGTTTCGCTACGCCGAAAAAAAGCAGATTCCTTTTGTCGTCATCATCGGCTCGCGCGAACTGGAGCAGCAGGTGGCGCTCGTAAAGGAACTGGCTACCGGCAAGCAGGAGTCCGTACCGTTTGACGCTCTGGCGGCCCACCTGAAATAAGGAGCCAAATCACTGACTATGAGCCACCTTACCGGTGGCTTTTTTTATTTTGATACGCCGGGGTTCGTTTTTATTTTGTTAATTTGAAAAAAACCTAAACTAAACATGAGACGTAATTACGCCTATGTTCTGCTGGGAGTGTTTATGCTCTTCCTGGCATCGTGCAAATCGAAAAAGACGCTTCCGATCCCACAGGATGCGATGGTAGTTGTTGAAGTAAACACCGCCGGCCTCAAGTCGAAACTGACCTGGGAGGAGATCCGCAAATCGGCCTGGTTCGCGGATGCCCAGAAGGAAAGCACCGACTCGACCGCCCGCAAGCTGTTGAACGACCCGGCAACTTCGGGTGTCGACACCGACCAGGACATGGCCTTTTACATGCTCCGGAAGGGACAGAACAACCTCGGCGTAGTAACGGGCTTCGTTAAAGACGCTGAAGCCTTTGGCCGCTTTTCAGGCAAAGACAAGAAAGTCACCAAAGATGGCGACCTCTCGCTCATCGCGCAGGAGGAAGGCCTGGTGGCCTGGAACGGATCGCAGTTCCTGTACCTCATGAAAATGCCCTCTACGCCTTCGCCGCTCAGCGAAAACAGCGAAGAAGCCAAGCCTGTAACACCCGACAGCCTGCGCCTGTGGGCCCGCACCCTTCTTACCCTCGAAGAAAAAAACCAGCTCCAGAGCGACAAGCGATTCGCCGCCCTGCGCAGCGAAGAAGGCGATATGCGCCTGTGGATGAACTCGGGACTCATGTACAGCGATCTGGCCGGTGGCGCCCTTTCGATGATGAAAGCCAGCAGCCTGGTAGAAGGCAACGTTTCGGCTTCCTCCCTCAGCTTCGTCGACGGCAAGATCAGCATGAAGATGAAGCAATATTATGGCGAGCAGATGCAGAAGATGCTCGACAAACACAAGCCGCAACCGGTGAGCGACGACCTTCTTGGCCGCATTCCTTCCAACGATATCGCTGCGGCCATGGTCATGAACTACCCTGCCGACGGCCTCTATGAAATCTTCAAGATGGCCGGGGTTGAGGGCATTGCCAATTCCATGCTGGGCAACTACAACCTTTCCCTGCAGGAGCTCTGCGCAGCCTTCAAGGGCCAGATGCTGATTAGCCTGTCTGACTTCAAAGTGGCTAAAAAAGAAATCGACATGCCCGATGGCAGCAAGTTCTCCACAACGGCTCCCGACATGAAGATGCTGTTTGCCGCTTCCGTCAACAACAAGGCCACCTTCGAAAAACTGATCGGCCTCGCCGAAAAGAGCATGCCTGCTCAGAACCCGGCTTCCGTGAGCCTGCAGGTGAACAACGAATGGTTTGCCGTAGGTAATGCCAAAGAGCATGTAGGACAGTTCCTCGCCGGCGGCAAGCGGAGTGTTCCCTTTGCCGACAAGGTAAAAGGCCATCCTTTCGGCCTCTACATCGACCTGCAGAAACTGATGACCGGCGCCGAAGGCTTCCAGGCGGGCGGCTCGGTAAACGACATGCTGCAGACTTCCAAAAAGATGTGGCAGAATGTGGTGATGACCGGCGGCGAATACAGCAACGGAATGACCAGCTTCACTGCGGAAATCAATATGGTGGATGGCAAGACCAACAGCCTCAAGCAGCTGAACAAGTACCTCGAAACGATGTACAAGGCGCGTCCGAAGCCCGAGATGCAGTCTACCCTTTCCGACTCCACGGCTCTGATCACAGAAGAGGCCCCGGCCCCCTGATCCTATTGTTTTTACGAGCCCGGTCAGCTTTCCGCGACCGGGCTTTTTCTTTGCTATATGGCGCTGCAACTAAAAAACCTTCTTCCCGATTATTTCCCGCCCGAACGTGGTTCGGGTTCCGGCATCTGGGGCCAACAGCTATCCATTGAAAAAGGCAGCCGGGTGCATATCGTAGCACCTTCGGGCAGCGGCAAAACTTCGCTGATGCATTTTCTTTACGGCCTGCGCAATAGCTACCGGGGCGAGCTCTCCGTTGACGGCCAGTCGCTGCGCAAGGCCGACGCCGAGCAATGGGCACGCCTGCGCCAGAACTGTCTCAGCATCTTGCTGCAGGACCTCCGCCTCTTCCCGGCCCTTACCGTGCGGCAAAACCTGGAAGTAAAACGGCAGCTGAAGCCACAGCACCCGCCCGCGAAGATCGATGAAATGCTGCACCGACTCGGCATTGGCGACAAGGCGGAAGCACGGTGCGCCACCTGCTCTTACGGCGAAAACCAGCGGGTCGCCATCATCCGCGCCCTCCTGCAGCCCTTCGATTACCTGCTGCTCGACGAGCCGTTCAGCCATCTCGACCAGGCCAATGCCCGGCGTGCCATGGACCTGATTCTGGAAGAAGCCGGACAGCGCGGCGCAGCCATCGTTCTTGCCGATCTGGAAGCGCTTGCGTATTTTCCGCACCAGCAATTGTATCATCTGTAAACATCCGCCGTGGCACTCTCTTTTTCGACACTGAAGCCCCTCTTCCGCACCGGCGGCAATACCGCTTCCAGACTGCTGTCGTACACCGGACTCGGCATCGGCGTGCTCCTGCTGCTTTGTTCGGCGCAGATGTACGTAAACGTGCAGGGCATCCTGCAGCGCAACCAGGTACAGAAAAGCGGTTACGACTTCATCTCTGTCACCCGCAAGGTCACCGATGCCACGATGGGTCAGCCCGAAAAGAACCGCTTTCATGCCCCTCAGATCGCAGAAATGAACCGCCAGCCTTTCGTGGAAGACGTAGCGCCCCTGCTGGCCAATCGCTTCCGTGTGCAGCTCACCGGCGGCGAGCTCATTCCCTTCAGCACCGACCTGTTCCTGGAAAGCCTGAACGAGGCGTTCATCGACACCATTCCGCCCGCTTTCAGCTGGGAGCCGGGCCAGCGCCTGGTGCCGCTGATTCTGTCTTCGGACTTCCTGGAAGGTTATAACGTGTTTGCGCCTGGCCAGGGACTGCCGCAGGTATCGGCCGAAACCGCTTCGGGTATCCCGCTGATGATCACCTGCTCGGGACAGGGCCGGCAACAGCAGTTCTTTGCCAGGGTGGTGGCCTTCAGCGACCGTGTAAACTCGGTGCTGGTGCCGCCGGCCTTCCTCGAATGGGCCAACCGGCAATTCGGCGAAGGACCCGAAGCCGGCAGCAACCGCGTTTTTCTGAAGACGAAGGATGCCAATGATCCGCAACTCCTCAGCTTCCTGAACGAACGGGGATACAAGGTCAACAACGACCGCACAAAGTTTGGACGCACCCGCCAGGTGCTGCAGGGCATCTTTACCGGCCTCGGACTTTTCGGACTGCTGGTGGTGGTGCTGGCAATGATGCTTTTTTCGTTCTACCTGCAATTGGTGATCGCCCGCAGCCGGCCCAGTCTCGAACTGCTGCTGCTGCTCGGCTATTCGCCCCGCTGGCTGAGCCGGAAGGTATCGGCCCGGTTCATTCCGGTTTATATGCTGATTGTGCTGGCGGCACTAGGGGCCACCCAGCTCATGCAATGGGCCTTTCACCAGCTGGTGATGTATAACCGGCCCGAACTGAATACCGTCGTACATTGGATTGTTCCGGCGCTGGCGCTCCTGCTGATCGGCATTTCGGCCATCGCCAATTACCGCCTGGTGCGGCAGCAAATGACCCGCCTCAGCGGACCCGCCGCACAAAGTTGACGGCCGAGTCGAAAAGAGCTACTTTGTCTCCTTCCGGCACCAGGATGTAACCGGCGCGCAAAAGCCCCTTCTTGTCTTCGCGCCACCAGCGCCTGTTGCGCACCTGCTGTTTGTAAAGGGTATCGCCCACGGGGCTCAGCTGCGGCACATGGTCGTCCCGGTCAATGGGTTGTATATCGCCCCCCTGCGGCGCGTAGGCCACATAAAAGAAGGATCCATCGCGATACCGGTACAGCCGCACCTGACGGCCCAGGCTGTCGGCTGCATCCTGCCGCTCGCTGTAGCCCTTAGGCACCCGAAGCGCCACCCCGTTGTTGCCCTGTGCGCTGAGATAGGCAAACTGGTCGCTGCGCAAAGCCTTGTAGGGATTGCAGGCAGCAGCGGCAAGCAATAACAACAGCAGGGTCTGTTTCATTGAGGTAGCTCCTAAAAAATTATTCCGTTACCGGCAGGCACCGGGGTCAGCAGCTTTCGTAAATGACGCTGGCACCCTGTCCGACCCCCACACACATGGTGGCCAGGCCATACTTGCTACCCCGGCGCCTCATCTCATGCAACAGGGTGGTGCTGATGCGCACACCCGAGCAGCCGAGCGGATGCCCCAGGGCGATGGAGGAACCGTTCACATTCACCTTTTCCGGATCCAGCTGCAGGTCGTGGATGACGGCCAGCACCTGCGAAGCAAATGCCTCGTTGAGCTCGGCCAGGTCGATATTGGCAATCGACAGGGAGGCGCGCTTCAGGGCTTTCTGAGTGGCCGGCACCGGGCCAATACCCATGATCGAGGGGTCAACGCCCGCCACGGCCATGGAGATAACTTTGGCCAGAGGCTTGAGTCCGTATTTCTTCACCGCATCCCCGGATGCCAGCAGCATGGCTGCGGCACCATCGTTGAGACCGGCGGCATTTCCGGCAGTAACCGTACCGTCTTTCACGAAGGCCGGCCTGAGCTGGGCCAGTTTCTCCAGCGTGGTGCGGCGCGGATGCTCGTCGGTATCCACCAGTTTCGTGGCTTTACCGTCAACGACCGCAACGGGTGCGATTTCGTCGGCCCATTTGCCTGCTTCCAGCGCGGCAAAATAGTTTTCCTGCGAGCGAAGCGCCCACTGGTCTTGTGCTTCCCGGGAGATATTCCATTGCTTCGCCACGTTCTCACCGGTTTCTCCCATGCTGTAGGGATAATGGGCTTCGGCCAGCCTGCTGTTGACAAAGCGCCATCCCAGCGTGGTATCCACGATCTCGGTTGTGCGCTGAAAGGGACTGGTAGCCTTGGCCATCACAAAGGGAGCCCGGCTCATGCTCTCTACGCCACAGGCAATCATCAGTTCGGCATCGTCACACATAATCTGGCGGGCGGCATCCATGATGGCCTGCAGTCCGGATGCACAGAGGCGGTTGACCGTATTGCCCGGCACGGTCACCGGCAGTCCGGCCAGCAGGGCGGCCATACGGGCCACATTGCGGTTGTCTTCCCCGGCCTGGTTCGCATCACCGGCAATGACATCTTCAATGGCAGCCGGGTCTACCTGCGGGTTACGGGCCAGCAGGGAGCGGATGGCATGAGCCAGCAGGTCGTCGGGACGAACAGAACTGAGTGCACCGCCATATTTGCCGATAGGTGTACGGAGGGAGTCGATTACGTATACGTCGCGCATGGGTTGGTGGAATTAGGTATTGGTGATTGGGAATTGGGTATTGGGTATTGGGTATTGGGTATTGGGTATTGGGTATTGGGTATTGGGAATTGAGTATTGGGATTAAGGTTGTCAGTTCTCCGCCGCCCGCCCAAATTCCTGATACCCGATTCCCAATTCCTAACCCTGTTAAAACCGCTGCAAGATACGCTTCCCGCACTACTCCCCTGCCACCTTTAAGGTATCTTTGCGGCATGAACAGCCCCCTTTCGTTGCCCGCTAAATCGGTACGCAACATCCGCCACCTGTCGCTGCCCGACCTGGAGCAGTATTTTGAGACAATGGGCGAAAAGAAGTTCCGTGCCCGTCAGGTATGGGAATGGCTCTGGATGAAACAGGCCCATGCCTTTGCCGATATGACCAACCTAAGCAAAGAGCTGCGTCAGAAACTGGGTGAGCATTTCACGCTTCCGGCGCTGACGGTGGATGCGACCCAATACAGTGCCGATGGGACGGTGAAAAGCCGCTACCGGACCCACGAAGGGCATCTTTGCGAGGGCGTCCTGATTCCCACAGAAGAACGTTTCACCGCCTGTGTGTCTTCCCAGATCGGATGTTCACTCGCCTGCAAGTTCTGCGCTACCGGCTATATAGACCGCAAACGAAACCTCGACTTCGATGAAATCTACGATGAGGTGGTGCTGCTCAATCAGCAGAGCCTGCGGGTGTATAACCACAAGCTCACGAACATTGTATTTATGGGCATGGGAGAGCCCCTGCTCAACTACAAAAACGTGCTGAAGTCAATCGAAAGGATCACGGCCCCGGATGGGCTGGGTATGAGCCCCCGCCGGATCACGGTTTCTACTGCGGGCGTAGCCAAGGCCATCCGACAGCTCGGCGATGACGGGGTTCGCTTCAAACTGGCGCTTTCGCTGCATGCACCAAATGACGAGAAACGGAATGAGATCATGAACATCAATGCCAGCAACAATCTTAAATCGCTGGTCGATGCACTCAACTATTTCTACCAGAAAACGAAAAGCGAGATCACGCTCGAGTACATCCTCTTCAACGATTTCAATGATGGCCCTGAGGATGCCGAGGAGCTGGTAAAAATTTACCGGCAGGTGCCTGCCGACCTGGTCAATATCATCGAATACAACCCCATTGACTTTGCCCGCTTCGAAAAGCCGACCGATGAACGCATGGAGCGCTTCATGGCATACCTGACCAAACACAAGGTAAACGCCCGCCTGCGCAGAAGCCGGGGGAAAGACATCGACGCTGCCTGCGGCCAGCTGGCCAATAAAGAGACGGCCATTTGATACCTGCCGTACCGACATCAAAACCACAGGTTTTACCTATAAAACACGGTGGCTATTGGTCTCATCAACGGATGAACGGTTGTCTTACCCACTTAACCCTGTTTTGTAAGGTTTGGACGGAAAAACCGAAAAACTGGCCGAAATAACAGGCTATCCGCCGTGGGCCCGCTCTACTTTTAGACGGTTCATAAGCCTGTTACGAAACCAGGATTCTCATTGTTTACATGTTATAAAATTTAGCTGCCGAGGGGGCTTTCCAGCCCCTTCTTTTTTTGATGGGTGTCGCACTACGCTATCGGTAATAAAGGACTCGTAGCTTTGCTGGTCCTGTTTTATCAAGGATTGTGTTCTATGGACATAAAAGTCATTGCCTTCGACGCCGACGATACCCTCTGGGTAAACGAACCCTATTTCCGCGAAACGGAAAACGCCTTTTGCGGGCTTTTTGAAGATTTTTTACCCCAGCATACCACCGGCCGCGAGTTGCTCAGCACGGAAATCCGGAATCTTCCCCTCTATGGCTATGGCATCAAGGGCTTTACCCTTTCGATGATCGAAACAGCACTCCATATTACCGAAGGGCGGATCAAGCCGGGCGCGATCGGACGTATCCTGGAGCTGGGCAAAGAACTGCTCGCACGCCCGATCGAGTTACTGGAGGGAGTGGAAGAGGTGTTGGTAGAACTCAAAAAACACTATCGCCTGGTGGTGGCCACCAAGGGCGACCTGCTCGACCAGGAGCGTAAACTGAAGAACTCAGGGATCGAACATCACTTCCACCATATTGAAATCATGTCCGAAAAAGCGGTCGGCGACTACAAAAAGCTGATCCGCCACCTCGATATCGCACCCGAATCCTTCCTCATGATCGGCAATTCCCTGAAATCGGACGTGCTGCCGGTGCTCGAACTGGGCGGCCATGCGATCCATGTACCCTATCATACCACCTGGGCACATGAACTGGTAGAGCAGGACATCGAACATCCGAATTTCCGAAGCGTGGGCGTACTCCGGGAGGTGCTCCCGCTCATACTACCGGCTGCAGGCTCAGCGGGTCAGTAGCTCCCGGTGCACCCAAGAGATCGGAACACCGTATTATCCCCATCAACTTTTATGACAAGCAGGCCCAAGAGCATACCCTACCCCATTGAAGCAGCAACCTGTATCGAGCTGCCCGAATCCACACGCGACACAGCCGCGAAGAAGACAAGGGCCGATGAAGCCCAGCTGTACCGGGCCTATAAACTATCCGGCACCGGTTGGTGGGAATGGGAAATGGCTACGAACCGCCACATGGCCTCGGATGAGCTCTATCACATATACGGACTGACGCGCGAAGCCACTCCGGTAATCACCAACGAGATTTTCCTGGATCTTGCCCACCCCGACGACCGGGACTATATAATCGGGCAGCTGCAGCAGGCGGATAGCAGCTGCAAATACCATTACGATCATCGGCTGATTCGTCCGGACGGGACCCAGATCTATGTGCGGCACTATGTAAACGTAGAACGGGATGTTTCAGGCCAGGTAGTGCGGATACATGGCACCACAAAAGAGATCACCGCCGAAAAGGAGGCGACACTCCGTCTGGAGCAGGCCCACGAGCGCCTGGAACAGATCATCGAAAGTATCCGCGACGGTTTTTTCGTTGTAGACCGCAACTGGAAGATCACCTACTGGAACCCTACATCAGAACATCTGTTGCGCCAGCGGAAACAGGAAATCATCGGCCGGAAGCTATGGGATGTGTTTCCCGAAGCCCGGTACAGCCGTTTCCACGTACACTATCGCCTCGCATTGATGAAAAACCGGCCGGTTCAGTTCGAGTCTTTTTACGAATCGCTGCAGATGTGGGTGGAAGTGCGGGCCTTTCCTTCTGCGGAAGGACTCTCCGTTTTCATTCGGGATATCACGCAACGGAAGATGGAGGAAAACCGGCGGATCTTCCTGGCGCAGGCCAGTTCTGCCGTCATCTGGGAGTGCTGTCTGAACGGCAACCGGGTAACCGTCAGCCGCGACCAGTATCGCCGCCATTTCGGGTATGATCTGCCTTCCGACGAAGTGACCCGCGAACACTGGATCGGCCGTATCCATCCCGACGATCAGCAGCGGGTAACCGGGGAACAAAAAAATGCAACCGCCAGCGAGCGCGACTTCCACGAATTCGAATACCGCTTTCTGAAGGCTGATGGCAGCTGGGCACAGGTGGTTGACCGCACGTATGTTATGCGCGACCTGGCCGGCAAACCGGTTACGCTTATCGGAGCCCTGGAAGACGTCACCGAGGAGCGGCGTGCAAGGCAGGCATTGATTGAAAGCGAACACAGCTACCGGCAGCTTTTTCACAATGTGCCCCTGCCCACCTGGGTTTATGATGAAGAAACCCTGCGCTTCCTCGACGTTAACGATGCGGCCCTGGAGCACTATGGCTATTCGCGGGAAGAGTTTCTGAGTATGACGCTCTGGGACATTCGGCCTCCCGAAGAATACAACCGGCTGCGCGAAGCTTCTGAAGAACGGCGCAGGGCCCTCAACTGGCAACGAAAGGAAATGGGCCCCTTCATCCATCAACATAAAAACGGCAGCCTTCTGCTGGTGGAAGTAACCATCAGCCGGATCCACTACCGCGGCGCTCTCGCCCTGCTGGCTACGATCAACGACATAACGCTCAAAGCCCGCCTCCAGGAAGAACTGATACAGGAAAAAATCCACCGGCACCAGGCCATCAGCCGCGCAACCATAGAGGCCCAGGAACGCGAACGCAGTGATATCGGAAAAGAACTGCACGACAATGTCAACCAGGTACTCACAACCATCAAACTGTATATTGAAAATGTCCGCGATTACCCCGACCATCGCGAACTTTTCCTCGACAAAGGCGTGGAGCTGGCGCAAAAGGCCATCAACGAAATCCGCTACCTGGCGCGCCAACTGGTGACGCCCGTGATGAATGACCTCGGATTCCGGGCTACTATCGAGGAACTGATACAGCAATACGAATCCCTGCACCTGTTCCACATCCGCCTCGACTGGCAACTGGCGCACGATCTGTCGGACAAACATCTGCGGCTGAATCTTTACCGGATCGCGCAGGAGTTGCTGAACAATATCGTCAAATATGCAAAGGCATCCGAAGTAATACTGCTGCTTAAAGAAGAAGGCCCGGAGCTTCTGTTCCGTATAAGCGACAACGGTGTAGGCTTCGATGAGCAAAATACGACGGCCGGGCTGGGCCTGAAGAATATCCGTACGCGGGCAGAACTGTATAAAGGAAGCGTGGAGGTGCTCAGCAGTCCCGGCCGCGGATGCTCCGTAGAAATACGGTTTCCGGATCCGAATTCAGCCCCATCCCTCCAGGCCTTACCTGATCTATCTTCGCTTTGATGCCCTACATGCAGCCCATTTACTTCCGCACACGGCTACCGCGCCCCGCGTTGCTCGAATTTCTGGCGATGGCCCCGGCAGGCAGCTATGCGTTCCTTGCGCTTCCGGAGGGTACCTTGTACGGCATTTTTTCCGACGGCGACGTTCTGGAATATTTCTGCAATGAATTCCTGGTCCAGGAATTTACGATCGCCACACCCGCTGAACTGGCGGCTGCAAAACGGCAGCCAGGTACCCGGATCTGGGGCGAAACGGGGCTGCTGGAAGACGTGGAATGAAAAGCCCGCCAGTAGAATAAGTTCGGGGTTTCGAAAAATCATCTATATTGCTGAGGTCGTGTCTGACAACTGTGAACAGGATCATACTCCGTCCCCCTATGCATTTAAGACTGGAAAAAGACCATTATGAACCTGATTTTCGACCTTGGAGCCAACACGGGTGGAAACCTCCGTTACTACCTGTCAAAGGCCCGTAGAGTAGTTTCCGTTGAAGCAAATCCGGCATTGATCCCCAACATTGAAAAGAGCTTCGCGGCCGAAATCGCGTCCGGGGAACTGGTTATCCTCAATGCCTGCATCTGTATCGATGAAGCTATGGATGAGGTGGATTTTTATGTTCACCACTACGAAACGGAGCTGAGCAGCTTTGTTGTTCCCAAAACAAACGTTCGCGACTATACGCGCATCTCCACCCCCAGCATCAGCGTGGCAGAGCTCGTGCGCCGCTATGGAAATCCCGACTTTGTCAAATGCGACTTGGAGGGCTACGACAAGGTACTCCTGAATCATCTGCTGGTAAACAATGAGCTGCCTGAGTACCTGGCCATCGAAAACCCGGGCCGCGATATGCTGGAGCGCCTTGTGCGGGCGGGAAAGTACCAATCCTTCAACCTGGTGCCTTTCTACAACTATGAAAACGTTTATGGCGTAGCGGCAGGTGGCACAGCCGGTCCGCTTGGCTCCGATATCCGAAGCCCCTGGCTGAGCGGCGATAAAGTGCTTGAACTTTATGCTTCCCTGAAAAAGTCCTGGCTCGATGTGCACGCGTGCACAGAAGTCCGGCATACCGATAACCGGATCGACAGCTCCTATTACAAAGCCCCCGTGAACCTGCGCCAGTCTTTTCTCCGGCTGTTTCCGGAGGAGCTGAAAAGCCGGATCAAGCGCCTGATTGGTTACCGGCTGCGTTAGATGGAAGGAAATTATGGGGATGCCCTTGCTGTGAATTTTCCCATTCCCTGATGTTTTTCACCTCATGGTGGCACCGTTCCGGCCCTGTAGTTTAGCCGGAAATGCCAACCTATGCTTGTACGCACCTTCGGCTCCGCCGTTTATGGGGTGGATGCCCTGACCATTACCGTTGAAGTTAACTGGATGGAAAGCAACCTGGGCCTGTTGCTGGTGGGACTGCCTGACGGGGCCGTTAAGGAAAGCCTGCAGCGCGTGGAAAGTGCCCTGGGCGCCATTGGCCACGAGCTGCCACGCACCCGGGTAGTGGTGAACCTTGCACCGGCCGATATCCGGAAGAGCGGTTCTGCCTTCGACCTGCCCATTGCCCTGGGCATACTGGCCGCTTCGGAAAAAATTGCCGCTCCCGAACAGCTCGAATCTTATGTGATAATGGGCGAGCTCTCGCTCGACGGCTCGCTGCGGCCCATCCGTGGTGCCCTGCCGATGGCCCTCCGGGCGGCACGCGAGGGATTCCGCGGCCTGATCGTTCCGGCCGCCAACGCACGCGAGGCTGCCATGGTGGAGGGCCTGTTGGTTTACGGAGCCGGACATATCCGCGAGGTGCTCGACTTCTTTGAGCAGGGTGAGCGTGGCCTGGAACCCGTGCGCGTGGATGCCGCCGCCGAATTCGCGCGGGCGCAATCCTGCACCGAGCTCGACTTTGCCGACGTAAAGGGTCAGGAAAACATCAAAAGGGCGCTGGAAATCGCCGCCGCCGGCGGCCACAATGCCATCCTGATCGGCCCGCCCGGGGCCGGGAAAACCATGCTGGCCCGGCGCATTCCTACGATACTACCCCCACTGACCCTGCAGGAAGCGCTGGAAACGACGAAAATCCACTCCGTAGCCGGAAAGATGGCAGAAGGCGCCACGCTGGTGGCCGCCCGGCCCTTCCGGGCACCGCACCATACGATTTCGGATGTGGCCCTCGTTGGCGGTGGCGGCCACCCGCAGCCCGGCGAAATCAGCCTGGCCCACAACGGCGTCCTCTTTCTCGACGAACTGCCCGAGTTCAAACGCACCGTGCTTGAAGTGATGCGCCAGCCCATGGAAGAAAGGCGGGTCACCATTTCGCGGGCCCGCGTGGCCGTCGACTTCCCCGCTTCCTTCATGCTGATCGCCTCCATGAATCCCTGTCCCTGCGGCTACTACAATCATCCCGATCGCGAATGCAGCTGCGGCCGCATCCTGGTGCAGAAATACCTGAACCGGGTATCGGGTCCCCTGCTCGACCGTATCGACCTGCATGTGGAAGTGACACCGGTACCCTTCAGCGAGCTGGCGGCTGCGGGTCGCCAGGAGCCCTCCTCGGCAATACGGGCCCGCGTGCTGGAAGCCCGGCAGCGGCAGGCCGAGCGCTTCCGGGAAACACCCGGACTGTATTGCAATGCGCAGATGGGCAGCCGGCTGCTCAAGGAAGTGTGCGTGCTTACGCCGGCAGGCAGCACACTGTTACGGAATGCCCTGGAAAAGCTGAACCTCTCGGCCCGCGCCTACGACCGTATCCTCAAGGTGGCGCGCACCATTGCCGATCTGGCGGCCAGCCCCGACATCAAAACCGAACACCTCTCGGAAGCCATTCACTACCGAAGCCTCGACCGTGAAGGCTGGGCCGGTTAACATCATAAAGGTGCAGCTGCGGCCGGCGACAGACGGAGGCGTACATAAAACGTGGCACCCCTGCCAGGCTCGCTCTCGGCCCAGGCCACACCTCCATGGCTCTCCGCAACCTTACGCACAATGGAGAGCCCCACACCGGTACCCGGATACTCGCTCCGCCCATGCAGGCGCTGAAACACCTGGAAGATCTTTTCGGCATAATCCGGCTCAAAACCAATACCCTTATCGGCAACCATCACCTCACAAAAGCGATCACCCGCGCTGCCGGCAACATCGCTTGTTTTAATGCCGATGCGTACGACCGGCGGCTCGCCCGGACGGTGGTATTTCAGTGCGTTGCCGATCAGGTTATGAAACAACTGGCGCAACTGGCGCGGGTCGCCCCAGATTACCGGGAGTGGCGCGACCTCTACCAGGGCGCCTTTCTCGCTTAGTGTCAGCTCAAGGTCGCCCAGCACTTCCTGCACCAGCTCATCAAGAGCCACCTCCTGGAAGTCCATACTCCCCATCGTTACGTTCGAATAGTCAAGAATATCGTTGATGATCGACCGCATACGCCTGACGGTAGCGGTGATCCGCTCGATCAGGGGCGCTGCCGTGGCATCTCCGGCTACGGCAGCCGCGAGGCGCTCGGTGAAGAAGGCAATCTTGCGAAGGGGTTCCTGCAGGTCATGCGAGGCCGCATAGGCAAACTGCTTCAGCTGCTCGTTCAGCACATTCAGCTCGGAAGTACGCAGCTGCACCAGGTTCTCAAGTTCCTGGGCACTGCGGCGCAGGGTTTCCTCGGCTTCCAGCTCTGTGCTGATGTCGCGCACTTCGATAACTGTAGAAACAGGTACGCCTTCTTCGAAAATGGGACTTGCCGCGCAGGAAACGGGGAGGGAAGAACCGTCCTTCCTGAAAAACAGATCACGATGTGCCCGCAGATCGAAGTTATCGGGCAGCGCCCGGTCGAGCGGACACTCGTGCATGGGGTAAAAGCTGCCGTCGGGGCGATGGTGATGGATCAGGTAATGCAGCGGCTTCTCCCGGATCTCGCGCTGACTGTAGCCAAACATCCGCTCCCCACCCTTGTTCATGAAGGTGCAATAGCCGTTCTGGTCCATCATGAACAGGGCCGACGTGGCATTGTCGGTCATTGTCTGAAACAGCATATTGCCGTATTCGAGTTGCTCCCGGATATTCCGGACATCGGGAACATCTGTTGAAGCAGCGCTCCGGCCCGCTTTTGCCCCCTCCGTATCCAGGGCATCCGTATTTCTACGGTCGGCTGCGATATCGGCGACATCCACCGCTGAATGGATGATCAGCACCACCTGTCCTCCTTCATCAAGAACCGGCACCTGCTTGATACGCCGATAGCGCTCGGAAAACGCACCATCGCTGTCGCGGATAGCAAAACGCTGTTCGGGTAGTTCGCGCGGGCGCCCCGTACGGATCACCTCCAGAAAAGAGGCGCGAATGTTCTCTTCGCCGGAAAAATCGGGATCCTGCGAACGGGACGGGAACACGTCAAAATACCCTTTCCCCAGCACTTCCTCACGGCGCATTCCCGTGGCACGCAGAAAGTCGTCGCTGATGGCGGCGTAGGTAAACACGGGCGCATCCACGTGAACAATGACGCTGACGCCGGGTGTAGCCTCGAAAATCCTGAAATCAAAATCAGACACGGCCATGGAGAAAACGGTTAAGAATGAAGGATAAAAATAGGGATTTCAGGCCGTCTGCTAAAGCATCCTGGCAGAGGGCAAGGCAGGCAGGATAAGGCACAGCTGCCGATCCCACTATCTTTACCACATGAAGATCCTGCTGCATTATCTCAAACCCCATAAATGGATGGTTGCCCTCGTGCTGCTGCTGGCAGCCATCAATATCGGCTTCTCGCTGATGGATCCGATCATTTTCGGTAAGCTCATTAAGCTGGCAGCCTACCAGCACCGGCCTCCGGAGGGTAGCAGCGGCTTCAGCTGGCACGACTTCCTCTTCGTGCGCACCACGGTGCCTTCCGAAAAGGCAGGGGCCGATCCGATCACCTTGTACGGCGTTGTGTGGCTGCTGGGTGCTTCGATCACGGTGGCCATGGTCAGCCGGATCGCCAAGAACTTCCAGGATTACTTCCTGCAGGTGATCATACAGAAGTTCGGTGCCCGCGTGTTCACCGATGGACTGAAACATTCGATGAAGCTGCCCTATGCCGAGTTTGAAGACCAGCGCTCGGGCGAAACCCTCAGCATCCTTCAGAAAGTGCGCACCGATACGGAAAAGTTCATCTCCAATTTCGTCAACATCCTGTTTACGGTGCTTGTCGGCATTGTCATCGTTGCCACCTTTGCCGCCAACCTGTCGGGCTGGCTGCCGGTGGTTTACTTTGGCGGTGTGGCCATCCTGATGGTCATCTCCAACCAACTGAGCAAACGAATCAAAACCATTCAGAAAACCATCGTATCGCAAACCACGGCGCTCGCCGGCTCCACCACCGAATCGCTCCGCAACATCGAGCTGGTGAAAAGCCTGGGCCTCACCAACCAGGAAGTCGACCGCCTCAACAAGAATACCTACAAAATCCTGGGCCTGGAGCTCACCAAAGTCAAACGCATCCGGTCGATCGGCTTTATCCAGGGCACCTTCGTCAACACCCTGCGCCAGATCATCCTGTTCCTGCTGATGTGGTTGATCTTCCGCGGACAAATGGACGAGGGAGATCTCGTTACGATGCAGATTTTCTCGTTCTTCATCTTCGGCCCGCTGCAAGACATCGGCAACATCATCGTCAGCTATCGCGAGGCGCAGACCTCACTCCATAATTTCCAGACGCTGATGAAAAAGGAGTCCGAGCCGCAGCCCGCCCATCCGCAGCATCTCGGCCCTATCGGCGAATTAGCTTTCCGTAACGTCACCTTTCAGCACCGCACGGCCCAGCACAAAGCGATCGACAAGATCTCTTTTGAGGCACAAAAAGGCGAAACCATCGCCTTCGTAGGGCCTTCGGGCTCGGGCAAAAGCACGCTGATGAAACTGCTCGTGGGTCTTTACCGCCCACAGGAGGGCGCCATCTACTACAATGGCATCGATGAAAACAGCATCGTTTTCGACGATCTCCGAAACCAGATCGGTTTTGTGACGCAGGACACGCAGCTCTTCGCCGGCACGATCCGTGAAAACCTGATGTTCGTCAACCCGGCCGCTACCGAAGAAGATCTCCAGGATGCGCTCACCAAAGCCGCTTGCCAGAACCTGCTGGCACGCGCCGAAAAAGGCATCGATACGGTGATCGGCGAAGGGGGACTAAAACTCTCGGGAGGCGAAAAGCAACGTCTCTCCATTGCACGGGCCCTGTTACGTCGCCCACGCCTGCTCCTGTTCGATGAGGCTACTTCGGCACTCGACTCGCTTACCGAAGAGGAAATCACCGACACCATCCGGAATTTATCGGCACAGCGCGAACAAATCACGATCCTGATCGCGCATCGTCTTTCCACGATCATGCATGCCGACCGTATTTATGTGCTCGAAAGAGGGGAAGTGGCCGAAACGGGCACCCATGAGTCGCTGTTGGTGGAAAAAGGTCTTTACTACGCCATGTGGCGCCAGCAGATCGGGGAAAGGAAGACAATGGTGAAGGGTTGATGAATGATGGGAGAATGGGGAAATGGGGAAATGGGAGAATGTCATCCCGAGCCCAGCCGAAGGAGGTCACCCTGAACGAAGTGTAGGCGAAGGGCGGGCATGGGAAAGGGGAAAATAGTCCTGAACGCTGCAGAAAACCGGCACCAAGGGGCAACAAAACGCCGCTTCCTGAGCGGCGTTTTGTTATAAGTTCGGGTCAGATAAATTAGCACATCAGCCCATGCTTCTACTCGTTAATTAGTGATGGGCTCGAGCTGACGGATGACGTTCTGCCATTCCAGATGGGTATCGGGCTTTGTCAGGTACAGCGAAGCCCCCAGGCGCTGACATACGTCGCGATCCAGCTTGCTGTTGGAAGTGGTGACGATCACCACCGGGATCGTTTTGAAACGGGGATGATTCTTGAGTTGCTGCAGGGTTTGTCGGCCATCCATCTCGGGCATGTTCAGGTCGAGCACGATGAGTGCGGGAAGATCGCCGTGCTGGCAATGCAGGTAATCGAGTACTTCCCGGCCATTTTCCACAAAATGCAGATCCAGCGGCGCTCCTACCGTACGGCAGGCCTCACTGACCCAGCTCCGGTCGTCAGTATCGTCATCTGCATATAAAACAAGTTTGGCTGAATGCACCGTTGGTTAGTTAGTTTGTTTAATTTTTCCTCAGCTATACATGGCAAATATCAGGCATTTTTCCACTTTAGGAACGAGCATACCCAATTCGGGTGAAAGCCGAACTAGCTTGCGTAAAAATACGTGCCGGACTGAACAGCGGATTTTCTAGAACTTTTCGATAATGCCGGCAATACCCTGGCCGCCGCCCACACAAGCCGTTACCATGCCATACTTTGCGCCCGAACGTTTCAGGTCGTTCAACACCTGGATGGTCAGCTTGGCGCCGGTGCAACCGAGCGGGTGCCCCAGGGCAATGGCGCCGCCGTTGGGGTTGACGCGCTCCGGATCCAGCCCCGCTTCCCGGATTACGGCAATCGACTGTGAGGCGAAGGCCTCATTCAATTCGATGGTATTGATCTGGGCGAGGCTCATGCCAGCCTGTTGCAGTACTTTGGGGATGGCGGCAACCGGTCCAATTCCCATGATGCGCGGATGCACGCCTGCTGAGGCACAGGCCACCAGGCGGCCGATGGGGGTGATGCCCAGTTCCCGCACCATCCGCTCGCTCATCACGAGCACAAAGGCCGCGCCATCAGAGGTTTGCGAGGAGTTGCCGGCCGTTACGCTGCCGCCAGCGGCAAACACGGGCTTCAGCTTACCCAGGGCTTCCAGGGAGGTGTCGGCACGGGGGCCTTCATCGGTTTCCACTACAAACTGGCGTTTCTGACGCTTTCCTTTCTGGTCTACATAAACCTCTTCCACCGTGATCGGAAGCACCCCTTCGCGGAGATAACCTTTGTCGATCGCCGCCAGCGCCTTACGGTGCGAATGATAGGAAAACTCGTCCTGGGCCTCGCGGCTTACGCCGTATTCTTTAGCCACGGCTTCTGCCGTCAGCCCCATGCTCAGGTAGTAGTCGGGTTCGTCTTTGGCGATGGAATAAGCCGGAACCGTTTTCCAGCCGGCCGTCGGTACCATACTCATGCTTTCGACGCCGCCGGCGATGATGCAATCGGCCATTCCCATCCGGATCTTGGCGGTCGCAATGGCAATCGTCTCCAGGCCAGATGCACAGTAGCGGTTCACCGTCATCCCCGGTGTATCGAAGCCCACTGCACGGGCGGCAATGATACGGCCCACCTGAAGTCCCTGCTCCGCCTCCGGCACCGCATTACCCACGATCACGTCATCGATCCGCTTCCGGTCGAGACCCGGCACCGAATCGACCAGTTGGCTGATGACTTCGATGGCCAGATCATCGGGGCGAAAAAAGCGAAAACCACCCCGCTTGGCCTTGCCTACCGCCGAACGGTAACCGGCAACGATATAAGCTTCCTGCATATTCCTGGATTTATTCCTAAAAGTAGGAAAAGGACAAATTAGTTGCAACAACAACCAAAAGGTTTTGTGCACCCCGGCGCCGGTTCCGGAGCAGGCTTCGGGAATCTGGCATCGGAGACCGGCATTCGGAAGTATTTATCCGGCATCTTTGCAGGGCTATGTATTCCCTGCTGCGCCGCCTCTTGTTTCTCCTTCCTGCAGAAACAGCCCACTACCTATCGATGAACCTTCTCAAAGCCGCCTGCAGCGTTGGGTTCCTGCAACGCCTGCTGGCAAAAACGTTCGAAACGGGGCGCGGACGTGAAAAGCAGGTATTCGGCCTGTTTTTCCGCAATCCGGTGGGTCTGGGTGCAGGCTTCGACAAAAATGCCCGTTACCTGCGCGAGCTTGACACGCTTGGCTTCGGGTTTGTGGAGATCGGCACGGTCACGCCAAAGCCGCAGGCCGGCAATGAAAAGCCCCGTCTTTTCCGACTGCCCAAAGACAAGGCGCTGATCAACCGGATGGGTTTTAATAATGATGGGGTAGCAGCGGTCGTGGAACGATTGAAAGCCTGGCGTTCGCGCACCGCTACCCGCTCACCGCTCACGGTTGGTGGAAACATCGGGAAGAACAAATCCACCCCGAACGAAGATGCCTGGAAGGACTATCTCATCTGCTTCGAAGCCCTGCATCCCTGGGTCGACTTTTTTGTGGTGAATGTGAGTTCGCCCAACACACCCGGACTGCGGGCCCTGCAGGAAAAAGACGCACTCCACCGCATCCTCACTACCCTGCAGGAACGTAACCAGCGCTTTGCCACCCAGCGGCCGATCCTGCTGAAAATAGCACCGGATCTCGGCCCGGAGCAGATCCGGGAAGTAGTGGATCTGGCTCAGGGAATCGGACTCGACGGACTGGTGGCAAGCAATACCACCATCGGCCGCGAGGGGCTTCGTACACAGCCAACAGAGGTGGAGCGCATCGGCGCCGGTGGCCTCAGCGGCGCTCCCCTGCGCGGCCGCGCCACCGAAGTCGTAAGGCAGATAAGCCGGCAAGCCGGCGCTATCCCATTGATCGGCAGCGGGGGTATTTTTACGGCTGCGGATGCCCGTGAGAAAATGGACGCCGGCGCCACCCTGCTCGAAGTATGGACCGGATTTGTTTATCAAGGTCCGTTTATTGTGCGTGATATTTGCAGGCAGCTGGACGATGCAGGGCCGGAAGGGCGATAAAAAAACCGCTTTTCTCAAAACACCCTGCCGGTAACCGCGCCTGCAGCACTTTAGAAAAACACGTGAATTTGTAAGCTATGCCTTCAGGATTTTTTGCACTGTTAGACGATATCTCCGCCCTTGTTAAAGCCAGCGCCGCCAGCCTGGACGATGTGCCGACGCAGGTCGCCAAAACCACCGGAAAGGTCTCCGGAATCGTCATCGACGACACGGCGGTAACGCCCAAGTACGTTGTGGGCCTCGACCCATCGCGGGAGCTTTCGATCATCTTCCGGATCGCTAAAAAATCCCTGTTCAACAAGCTGCTGATCCTGAGTCCGGCTGCGCTGCTGCTGGGGTATTTCGCACCCTGGGCCATCACGCCCATCCTGATGCTGGGTGGCGCCTTCCTGTGTTTCGAAGGTTATGAAAAAGTACACGCGATGTTTGCCCGGCACCACGAGGTGCCTTCAGAAACGGAGGAGGTGAAAGTCATTACGCCCGAAGAACTGGAACAGGAAAGAGTAACCGGGGCGGTGCGCACCGACATCATCCTGTCGGCCGAAATCATTGCCATCGCCTACAGCCAGGTGGTCGAGCAGTCGCTGGTCAACCAGATTGTGGTGATGCTGGCCGTGGCAGTATTCATCACCGTTGCTGTTTATGGCTTTGTAGGCCTGATTGTAAAAGCGGATGATTTCGGCATATACCTGGCCCGGAAAAAGAACAATCCCGCAGCACAAAAACTGGGGCGGGGGATCGTACGTTTCATGCCGCACTTCCTGAGTGTGCTGGGCGTCATCGGCACGGCTGCCATGCTTTGGGTCGGTGCCGAAATCGTAGCGCATGGCATCCCCTATACTGCACATCTTTTGCATGAGCTGGAGCATGCGCTGGCAAACATGCCTGTAGTGGCCTGGCTGGCTAAAGCACTTGCCTGCGCCATCGGCGGCATTATTCTCGGCTTTCTGATTGAGCGGGTAGTCCTACTCGTAAAAAAGATGCTGCCCCGCAAGAAAGGAGCCTGATGCCGGGATCGGTCAGGGAAGTATCCGCAGCAGGGTAGCACCCGCCAGGGCAGCGGTTTCGGTGCGCAGACGCGTGTCGCCGAGGGCCGCCGGCACAAAGCCGGCCGCCAGTGCCGCCTCAATCTCTGCCTGTGTAAAATCTCCTTCCGGACCGATCAGCAGGTAGCGATCGGCACCGGCCAGGAGCTGCTCCGACAGCGGGCGTTTCTCGCCTTCCACGCAATGCGCGATGAAGCGCTGCGCTGATGGAAAACGAAGGGCCTCTTTGAAATCCACCGGCTCGTGGAGCACGGGTAACCAGCACTGCTGCGACTGGAGTAAGGCACTGACAAGGATGCCCTGCAGGCGGTCGGCGCGGAATTTCTCCTTTTCGGTACGCGTGCAGATCAGGGGCACGATCGCGGTGACACCGATCTCGGTGGCTTTTTCCAGGAACCATTCGAAGCGTGCCGCATTTTTTACCAGCGATACGCCGACCACCACACGCGGCTGGCGCAACTCCTCCAGGCTTCGTTCCCTTATGGCTACCACGCAGCGCTTCCGGTTATCGTCGATGATGGTGCAGGTAGCACGCAGGCCTTTGCCATCGGTAAGCACAAGCTCATCGCCGTGCTGCATACGGAGTACGCTGACCACGTGTTTTGATGTAGGTTCGTCGAGCTGTACCTGCGGACCATCAATATGCGCTATGTAGAAATACGGGAGGGCCATTTCTTTTCTAAAAATTCAAAAGTCAAAATTTAAAAGTCAAAAACGGGTTCGCGGCAAAGACGCTTGAATTACCCTAAGACAAATGGCGCCGAATGATTTTGACTTTTGAATTTTGAATATTTACTTAAAACGGTGCATCGTCGTCATCATTAAACTGGTTCATCTTCGAACCGGTTTGGATGAACATGCGGGCACCGCCGCCGCCATCTACGTCCGACACGGGCTTCCAGCTGCCCGGCATGGGACCGCCGCCAAAGCCGTCACCGCCCTGGTCGTCGTAGAAGCGTTGTATTTCGAGGCGGGCACGGAGCACGATGGTTTCAAGCGAACCGTTCCGGTGCTTGGCGATCCGGATATGGGTTTCGCCCTTGTTGCTTTCCCCCATTTCATTCTGGGTCACATCGTAGTATTCGGGACGGTAGATAAAGCACACCATGTCGGCATCCTGTTCGATGGCACCCGATTCACGAAGGTCGGAGAGCTGGGGCATCTTGTTTCCGTCTTTCCGCTTTTCCACTTCACGCGACAACTGCGAAAGGGCAATGATCGGCACCTGCAGTTCCTTCGCCAGCCCTTTCAGGGAGCGTGAGATCGTGGAGATCTCCTGTTCGCGGTTGGTGTTCTTGCCTTCGCCGCCTCCGCTCATCAGCTGCAGGTAGTCGATGATGATAAAACCGATATTGTTCAGGTTCTTCAGACGGCGGCATTTGGCGCGCAATTCGAAGATGTTGAGGGCAGGCGTATCGTCGATGAAGATGGGTGCCTGCGCCAGACGCTGGATGCCTTTCTGGTAAAGCTGCTTCATCTCATGGTCTTCCAGTTTGCCGCGGGAGATCTTTTCCAGAAACACTTCGCTTTCGGCCGACAGGATACGCTGTACCAGCTGTGCCGCGCTCATTTCAAGGGAAAACACCGCTACCGGCGTCTGCTTCCGCGGGTCGAGGGCCGCATTGCGGGCCAGGTTCAGGGCGAAGGCGGTTTTACCTACGGCCGGACGGGCGGCGAGGAGGATCAGGTCGGTATTCTGCCAGCCATAGGTCACTTTGTCGAGCGAGGGAAAGCCACTCGGTACGCCCGTGATATCGGCATTCTGGTGCCGCAGGTCTTCGATGCGCTGAATAGCTTTGACGAGCACCGTATCGATCGATTCATAGCTGTTCTTGAGGTGGTTCGAAGTCACTTCATACATCTTGCCTTACGCTTTGTCGAGCAGGTCGAACACATCGGCCGAATCTTCGTAGGCCTCCGAAATGATCTCTCCCGAGATCCGGATGAGCTCGCGCTGGATGAACTTCTGCAGTACGATCCGGGCATGGGCTTCGATGTTGGCAGAGGACACCACCATATTCGTAAGCTTGGTTACGAAGTAGGGCCCGCCCACCGTCTCCAGCTCTTCCATCATCCGGAGCTCTTCCACCACGGTGAGGATATCGATCGGCTGGCTCTTGTTGGCCAGGCTTTTCATGGCCCGGAAGATCTTCTGATGGGCGTCTACATAAAAACACTCCGGCTTCAGTACTTCCACAACGGCATCGAAAGCACCTTTTTCGAGCATGATGGCACCGAGCACGGCCTCCTCCAGTTCTTTGGCCTGGGGGGGCACTTTTCCGTACACCATGGTGCTCAGATCGAGCGAGGGCTTCTTCCGGAACTTCCGGTCGCGGTCTTTATTTAGGTTGGTCAGATCCATGTTTTCAGGGCGATAACGATTTAAACCATTGATTGCCATCAATGACCTGTGGGTGGGTTAGCAGCCTTGTTTTGGTTCTTGAAAACAGTCCCTGCACACTACATTCCCAAAGTCAGTCAGCGAATATAAAGGGGCAGAATCCGGCTTAACCTTCCGGTAACACAAATATTCGTGCACAGGAAATACACCTGGTTTTCCACCTTTGATCCGGCCTTATCAACAACAGAACATCGCCAACACACAAAATTCTTCCTTTTTCCCCATCGGAAGGGTGGTTGTGAACAACTTTTGTCAACAAATAAAAGCCGGGAAATTCTTGGAAATACCGCTCCTTCCTCCCCCGCTTCGGAAGCCGGTTCCGGAACCCGGAAATAGCCAAAAGATGCGATTGGGGACGACAAAAAGAAGCCTGTGGAAAACTTGACAGGGTGAAAAACACAGAGACGTTAAGGCACAAAGGAGCACTGAGAAAGGGTAAAAAACCAACCTGACTTTGTGCCACTCCGTGCCTTTATGCCTCGGTGGTTCTGATGGCCTAATGATCATTCAACGGCAATCCCAGGCGCTGGTAGTCGGTCCAGTTGACGTATTCGGGCGCCTTTCGTTGCTCCACCATGGTGATGCAGCCATCAACGGGACAAACCAGCTGGCATAAGTTACAGCCGACGCAATCATCCTGCTTGATCGAATAGGTGTTATAGGGCTTTCCGTACTCCAGGTTGATGGCCTGGTGCGAGGTGTCTTCGCAGGTGATATAGCAGAGCCCGCAATGGATGCATTTGTTTTGATCGATGCGGGCCACATGGTGGTAGTTGATATCCAGCTCTTCCCAGCGGGTCAGCGTGGGCACCGACCTGCCGATGAAATCATAGATGGTGGCAAAGCCTTTCTCCTCCATCCAGTTGTTCAGGCCTTCACAGAGATCTTCCACAATGCGGAAACCATGGGTCATCGCGGCCGTACATACCTGCACCGTGGTAGCGCCCAGCAACATGAACTCCACGGCATCTTTCCAGGTGCTGACGCCGCCAATGCCGGAGATGGGCACCCGCCGCGTTACGGGATTTTGGCTGATCGTAGCCAGGAACTTGAGCGCGATCGGCTTCACCGCCGGACCGCAGTAACCACCAAAGACCGACTGGCCGCCCACATAAGGATTCGGAACGAAGGTATCGAGGTCGATGCCCGTAACCGATTGGATGGTATTGATCAGGGAGAGCGCGTTGGTGCCGGCTTCCACGCAGGCCTTGCCCGTGGGCACCACCGAATGCACATTGGGGGTGAGTTTGGTAATGACAGGGATGGTGGCTTTCTCCATCACCCATTCTACCACCATTCGGGCTATCTCCGGGTCCTGGCCTACAGCGGCACCCATACCCCTTTCGGTCATACCGTGCGGACAGCCAAAATTGAGCTCGAAACCGTGTGCGCCCGTGTCTTCCACCCGTGCAATCAGCTCATGCCAGCTTTCGCGGTTATTGTCGGCCATCAGCGAAACCACCATGGCCCGGTCGGGAAAGAGCCGGATACACTCGCGGATCTCCCGAAGGTTGAGCTCCAGCGGCCGGTCGGAGATCAACTCAATATTGTTCAGCCCCATCACCTTTCTTCCGCCATAGCTGACAGCCGAATAGCGGGAGGAAACATTCTTCACCTGGGAGCCCAGTGTCTTCCAGACCACGCCGCCCCAGCCCGCCTCGAAGGCACGGAGCACGTTGGTGAGCTTATCGGTCGGCGGCGCAGAAGCCAGCCAAAAGGGGTTCGGCGACTTGATGCCCAGGAAGTTTGCAGAGATATCGGCCATGAGAAGGGTTTTGAGAGGTTGTGAGGTTGTGAAGGGTTGTGACAAGTCAAAATTCAAAAACAGGTTCGCGGTAAAAGCATATAGGAACAAAGAGGAAAATGGCACCCAATAATTTTTGAATTTTGAATTTCGAACTACCGGACAGCCACGGAAACCGGCTCCTGCTGTAGTTCTACGGAAAGCCCCAGGTACGTGAGGATCGCGGCGGCGCCGTCTTTACCAGCCTGCACGGCATCCACCACTTCGCGGCCGCCATTGACACAATCGCCACCGGCAAAGATGCCCTCGATGCTGGTACCGTTACCCTTCACCTGCAGTCTGCCGTTGTTGTGCTGCAGGTCGCAGGCTTCCACCATGCTCTGATAGGGCACCTGGCCGGCTGCCTTAATGATCATGTCGGCTTCGAGGATAAAGGTTTCATCCGAAGGCACCGGGGCCCTTCGTCCTGAGGCGTCCGGCTCACCCAGTTTCATGATGCGGCATTCGAGCCCGGTTACTTTTCCGTTGAGCCCGCGCACCTCTTTGGGTGCCGCCAGCCAGATCACCCGGCAACCATCCAGCAGTGCGAGGTCGAGCTCTACCTGCGTACAGGGCATTTCTTCCTGAGTGCGGCGGTACACGATAGTCACCTCTTTGGCACCCAGGCGCTTTGCTTGTGTGGCTGCGTCGATGGCGGTCATGCCCAGACCGATGACGATCACCTTGTCGCCCACGGCAGTACGGGAAAAATCATGTGTGCGTAAATGGTAAATAAAAGAAATGGCATCCACCACACCCTCCAGCTCCTCGCCCGGAATATCGAGCCGGCGGGCAAGTCCTACGCCAAAGCCCAGGAACACCGCATCATACTCCGATTTCAGCTGGGCCAGGGAGATGTTGCGACCCAGCTCCTGTCCATAGCGGACCTCGATACCTCCAATGGAAAGAATATAATCCACTTCATCCTGGCAGAACTCCGGGGTCACTTTATACGCAGCAATACCGAAAGTCATCAGTCCGCCGCCCTTTTCCTCCTTCTCAAAAATGGTTACATCAACTCCCTCACGGGAAAGAACATGCGCACAGGATAATCCGGCCGGCCCGGCGCCCACGATGGCCACCCGCCTGCCGTTCGAAGGTTTACGCGTGAAAAGCTGCCAGCCGTGGCCCATCGCTTTCTCCGTTGAATAGCGCTGCAGCTTTGCGATCGGGATCGGCGGCTCATGCAGGAAGTTGTAGACACAGGAGCCTTCACACAGTTTCTCCACCGGGCATACCCGGGAGCAGCCTGCGCCCATGATATTGCTTTGCAGAATGGTGCGGGCAGAGCCTTTCACATTGTCCGTTGCAATTTGCCGGATGAATTTCGGGATATCGATGCTGGTCGGACAGCTTTTGGTACAGGGCGCATCGTAGCACATCAGGCAGCGGTTGGCTTCCACCAGGGCCGCTTCGCGATTGTCGAAGGGCGGATGGACATCCGAAAAGTTCCTTTCGTATTCGGCCGCCGTGAGCCTGTTAGGGAAAATCGACATGGGCGGGGTTTTAAAGTTTCAGTACATGCTCTAAAGGACAATTCAACAGTCAAAATTCAAAAACAGGTTCGCGGTAATACCAGCCGGCAATACGCAGGAATGCCCAATCCGAAGCTTTTGACTATTGAATTTTGCCTTTAGCTTATAACTCAACAAGCTTATCATACGTCTCCGGTCTGCGGTCTCTGAAGAACTGCCAGGTAGCACGCACTTCTTCGATCATATCCAGGTCGAATTCGGCTACGAGCAGTTCATCCTTGTCTTCCGAAGCCTGCGCGAAAATTTGTCCGCGCGGATCCACGAAATAGGAAGAACCATAGAACTTACCGAGATTCCAGGGCCGCTCCTCGCCTACCCGGTTGATGCAACCCATGAAATAGCCATTGGCGGCGGCATGGGCCGGCTGCTCCAGTTTCCAGAGGTACTGCGAGAGTCCGGCTACGGTTGCCGACGGGTTATACACGATTTCCGCGCCGTTGAGTCCAAGCACACGGGCGCCATCCGGGAAGTGGCGGTCGTAGCAGATATAGACACCCACCTTCGCATAACGGGTTTGAAATACCGGGTAGCCCAGGTTGCCCGGCTTGAAGAAGAATTTCTCCCAGAAGCCCGAGGTGTGCGGGATATGATTCTTGCGGTATTTACCCAGGTAGGTGCCGTCTGCATCGATTACCGCAGCCGTGTTGTAATACACACCTGCCTGCTCCCGTTCGTAGACCGGCACGATCATCACCATCTGGTACTTTTTTGCATATTCGGCCATGCGGTACACCGTAGGCCCCGGCACCGGCTCCGCAGAGGCATACCAGGCCTTGTCCTGTCCCGGACAGAAATAAGGCGTATTGAAGATCTCCTGCAGGCAGAGGATCTGCACCCCCTGTTCGCCGGCTTTCTCAATGAGCGGGATGTGCTTCTGAACCATGGCCTCGATGATCTCGGGAATGGTCCCCTCACCTTCCGTTTTGGGAAGGCTCATCTGAATCAGGCCGGACTTGACGATACGTGGCATAGCAAACGGTTTTTAGTTTGTTGGTTGCTGAGAGTTTGTGAAGGTTTCCGAGGGTTTCTGACGGTTTGACCATTGACCATTCACCCTAAATATGATCAGTGACTTTCGAACGCCTGATGAACTGTCCATAGCCTTTCTCCACCAGGCACTCATCCTTATCGATCACGACCTTTCCCCGTAGAAGTACGGTCTTCACTTTACCCTTCACCTTCATTCCTTCGTAAGACGAATAATCGGCGTTCATATGATGGGTACGCACACCGATCGTATGTTCTTCGTTGGGATCGAGTAATACGATGTCGGCATCGGAGCCTACCCCGATGCTTCCTTTACGCGGGAACATACCGAAGATTTTTGCCGCATTGGTGCTGGCCACCTCAACAAACTTCTGCAGGGTGATCCGGCCCTTCTGCACACCCTCGCTGAAGAGTAGCTCGAAACGATGTTCAATGGCCGGATGACCATTGGGAATTTTTGAAAAGTCATCCTCCCCCATTTTCTTCTGCTCCCAGGTAAAGGGGCAATGATCGGTGGCGACCACTTTCACCAATCCCTGCTGAATGCCGGCCCAGAGCGCATCCTGGTCTTTCTTTTCCCGCAACGGCGGACTCATCACCCACCTGGCCGATTCAAAGCCCTTGTCGTAAAGCGATGCGTCGAGCACAAGGTATTGGATGCAGGTTTCCACGAAAACATGCTGATTTCGTTTGCCGGCGTCGCGGGCCGCATTGAGCGCACCTTCACAGGTGAGGTGCACAATGTAGCCCGGACAACCGGTGTAGTGTGCCAAGGCGGCAAAACGTCCCGAAGCTTCGGCTTCGGTTACTTCAGGCTGAGAAAGATAATGGTAGAGCGGTGAGCGCTTTCCCTCCGCGCGGTGCTTTGCGATCAGGTAGTCGATCATCTCTCCATTGGTGGCATGCACGGTCACCAGGCCGCCGCAACTTTTCACTTCCTCCATGAGGTCTACCATCTGCCGGTCGTCGATCATCAGGGCTCCCTTGTAGGCCATGAAGGTTTTGAAGGAACTGATGCCTTCATCTTCCACGAAGCTGCGGATCTCTTTTTTCGTTTCCGGGTTGAAATCGGTAACGGCGATGTGAAAGCTGTAATCGCCCACGGCATTCCCGTTGGCACGCCCCTGCCACTCTTCCAATGCCGCACGTAGAGAGTTGCCCTGCTTTTGCAGGATGAAATCGATCACGGTGGTGGTTCCGCCAAACAGGGCCGCACGCGTGCCGGTTTCATAGGTATCGCTCGATGAAGTACCCATGAAGGGCATATCGAGGTGCACATGCGGGTCGATGCCCCCGGGAAGCACGAGCAATCCGCCGGCATCGATGACCTCATGGCCTTTTTCGGGAATGTTCTCGGCGATGGCCACAATGGTTTCCCCTTCAATCAGCACATCTGCGTACTGATCTTCAGACACGGTGATCACTCTTCCGTTTTTAATGAGCAGGGACATAAGCAGGTGTTTCTTGAGCAATCGGCGACGGATCGGGTTCCTTGTCGGAAGCCGGCTGCCGGCGCATCAGTAAGATATACAAGATTCCGGATACGAAAAAGCCTACGAACCACGCATAGTGGTACAGCCCGGAAATCCATGAAGCTACGCTGCTGCTGTCGACCACACCGATGGTGACCAGGAAGCCGGGAATATTCGGAAGCACACCCAGCACCAGGGCCAGGAGCGCGATCCGGTTATAACCATTCCGATAGCCATAGCGTCCCTGGTGGGAGTAGAGCTCGTTCAAGTGCAGGCGCTGTTTACGGATGAAGTAGTAATCGGCAATCATGATGCCCCCTACAGGACCTAGCAGCCCCGAATAACCGATCAGCCAGGTAAAAATGTACCCGCTGGGGTCGGCTACCAGCTTCCAGGGAAAAATGCAGACACCGATGATGCCGGTGATGAACCCGCCTGTGCGGAAGCTTATTCGGCGCGGCGAGAGGTTGGCAAAGTCGTTGGCCGGACTGACGATATTAGCGGCAATGTTCGTGGCAAGCGTGGAGATGATGATACCCAGCAGCGCAAAGCTCACGACGACCCTGTTTTCGAAGCGCCCGGCCAGTTTCACCGGATCCCATTCGGGAGTTCCATACAGCAGTGCCGTAGCAGAGGTTACCATCACCCCTACAAATGCAAACAGCGTCATCGAGGGTGGAAGACCAATGGCCTGTCCCCGCACCTGCGCCCGCTGGCTTCTGGCGTAGCGGGTAAAGTCGGGGATATTGAGCGAGAGCGTTGCCCAGAAGCCGATGACCGCGGTGAGTGCCGGGAAAAAGAAGGCAAGAAAGTCATTCGTCGTAGCAAAGGCGGAAGGCTTCTCCAGCAAGGGGCCCAGACCTTTTGCCGCAAGTACTGCCCAGGCAAAAAGTGCCAGCGCGGCCAAGGGTAGGAAAAAAGCCTTGAACACCAGCAGACGGCGGATGCTCTCGACGCCTTTGTATACCACCCACATGTTCAATAGCCAGAAGGCGAGAAAACAAACGATCGCCAGTGGCTGCGGAAAGAGCCCGCTGGTATCTATTTCCGCCAGCGACGGGTACCAGGCACGCAGCAGGTGATAGATACTCTCGCCCCCGATCCAGGTTTGTATGCCGAACCAGCCACAGGCCACGATGGCGCGCAGCATGGCCGGCACATTGGCGCCGCGCGTGCCAAAGGAGGCCCGTGCAAATACGGGAAAAGGAATTCCGTACCTGGCGCCTGCGTGACCATTCAGCAACATGGGCACCAGCACGATGGCGTTGCCGGTGAAGATGGTGAGGATGGCCTGCCACCAGCTCATGCCCTGGTTGATCATCGAGGAAGCCATGGTATAGGTAGGAATACAAAGGCTCATCGAAATCCAGAGCGCGGCATAATTACCCGTGCCCCAGGTTCGCTTGTCCGGCGGCACCGGTGCCAGGTCTTCGTTGCTCAGTGGCGAGTTGGAAAAGACATTTGCATCCATGGGTGGAGTATTGGGAGTTGGGTATTGGGTATTGGCGTTACCGTCGATTATTGTGAACCACGGACCTTAATTCCAAACACCCAATTGCTAATTCCTGAAAAGACTACCCGAACACGACCGCTTCATCCGCAATTCGCAGCGCCTCGCTGATGATCGCGAGTCCTTCCTCGATCTGCTCCTTCGTTACACACAGCGGCGGGGCGATAAACACATAATTCCAGCGCACAAACGTATACATGCCCAGTTCACGGATCCTGGCGGCCACCTTGTTCATCACCACCATTTCCTCGGGCTTTGCATTGAAGGGCGCCATGGGCTCTTTGGTGCTGCGGTCTTTTACGATCTCCAGGCAGCCCAGCAGGCCCTGGTTACGCCAGTCGCCGATGCAGGGATGCTGTTGCTTCAGTTCTTCTATGCGGTCATTGAGGTACTGCTCCATGGCTACTGTGTTCTCGATCAGTGCTTCATCTTCATAGATGTGCAGCGTTTCGAGGGCAGCGGCGCAGCACACGGGGTGTGCCGAGTAGGTCAATCCGAGGGGCAGCATCGCTTCATCAAACTTCGACGCAATGCGGTCGGTCACCATCAGGCAGCCGAAAGGAAGGTAACCACAGGTCAGACCCTTGGCCATGGCCACCATATCGGGAACAATATCTTCATGCATAAAGCCGAACCACTTGCCGGTCCGGCCAAAGCCACTCATTACTTCATCCATGATCAGGAGGATGCCGTGCTTATCGCAAAGAGCACGCAACCCTTTGAGAAAACCAATCGGGTAGGTGAAGCAGCCCGAAGAGCCCGAAGCACCTTCGAGCAGGATGGCGGCAATATTTCCAGGCCCTTCAAAGGCGATCGTGCGCTCAAAGCGCTGCAGGCACTCCTTTAGTAAATGTTCCCCGCCATATTCCCACCGATAGGCATAAGGCAGGTCCACATGCACGAAGTTCGGTGCCTGCTGGCTGTCGGCGGGTAGTTTGCGCGGGTCGCCGCCGGCCGACATGGCTCCGTAGGAGGCACCGTGGTACGACTGGTAGCGGGTGAGGATCTTATGCCGGCCCGTATAAATACGGGCCAGTTTCAAGGCGTTGTCAATAGAGGTTGCCCCGCAAAGCGTGAAGAAAGCCTTATTCAGGTCGCCCGGACAAATTTCCGCCAGCTTACGGCCCAGATCGCCGCGTACTTTCGTGACGCAACTAGGGGTCACGTAGGCCACTTCGTGCATTTGCCGCAGCACCGCTTCCGCAATACGCGGGTTACTATGGCCGATGTTGACGTTCATCAGGCCGGACGAAAAATCAATATAGCGCCTGCCTTCGTAGTCATACAGATACACGCCCTCGGCATACTTTACGGCAATGGGGTTGATCCCTTTCTGCTTACTCCAGGAGAACAGGGTGTAATCGAGGTTATCCTGAATGATGGACTGGGTTTCGTTCAGGGTAGAGAAGGCTGTATCCATAGATAGATTTTAAGGTAATGATTGCTACAATTGCCGGGGGAGCAGACAAGGCTATTCCCGCTTTGATAAACCCATCCCCTGACCCCTTCCCCGGGGGAAGGGGAATGCCTCCCCTCCCTTTGGGAGCGGCCGGGGGTGGGGTTATGACATCCAGTTCACCCCCGCTTCCGGGTTCCATTTAACGGTGGTCTTTTTCAGTTTCGTCCAGAAAGCAATGGAACTTTTGCCGGTGATATCGCCCACACCGAACTTGCTTTCGTTCCAGCCGCCGAAAGAAAAGGGCTCGCGCGGAACGGGCACGCCCACGTTCACGCCCACCATACCGGCCGATGCGCGCTCAATGACGTAGCGGGCCGCGCCACCGTTCTGTGTAAATACGGATGCGGCATTGCCATAGGGATTGGCGTTCTCAATTTTCAGCGCTTCGTCGAGTGTACGGGTGCGCATGATGGAGATAACGGGTCCGAAGATCTCCTCCCTGGCCACATCCATTTCCGGCGATACATTATCGATGACGGTGGGCCCTACATAGATGCCTTCCTCTTTTCCGGGCACCTGCACATTGCGGCCGTCGAGCAGCACGCGCGCACCCTGCGCTTCGGCTTCGGTGATGAAGCGCTCGATGCGTTCCTTGGATTCCCTGCTGATCACGGCACCTAGGTTTTGCCCGGGCACGATCTTCCTGGCCTCCTCTACGATCCGCTGCACGATATGGTCCACATCGCCAACGCCCACCATCGCCGAAGCCGCCATACAGCGCTGTCCGGCACAGCCGCTCATGGAGGCGGCCACATTTTGTGCGGTCATATCGGGCAGGGCGTCGGGCAGCACCATCAGGTGATTCTTGGCGCCGCCGAGGGCAAGACAACGCTTATAGTTCTGGGTAGAACGCTGGTAAACAATCTTTGCCACACGGGTAGACCCCACAAAAGATACCGCCTCGATGGCCGGGTGATCGCAGATGGCTTCCACGATCGACACATCGCCGTGCACGATGTTGAATACGCCATCGGGCAGCCCGGCCTCCTGCAACAGTTCGGCGATGCGTCCTGCGCTGAGCGGCACTTTTTCGCTTGGTTTCAGGATCATGCAGTTACCCAGGGCGATCGCGTTCGGAATGGTCCAGTGCGGTACCATACTGGGAAAGTTGAAAGGAACGATAGAGGCGACTACGCCCAGGGGCACATGCTCGGTGCGGCATTCCACGCCCTTGCTCACCTCCAGTAGTTCTCCGGTCACCAGCTGGGGAAGGGAGGTGGCGAATTCCGTCAGCTCGATGCATTTCTCGATCTCGGCTTTCGCTTCGTCGTAGGTTTTGCCGTTCTCCTCCTGCACCAGCAGGGAAAGTTCATGAAGGTGCTTTTCGAGGAGGGCTTTGTAGCGGAAGAACACCTGCACCCGCTCCTTTATCGGCGTGCGGCTCCAGGCCGGGAAAGCTTTGCTGGCCGAAGTCACGGCCGATTCAAGGTCAGCAACATCGGAAAGCGGAACCTTCGACAGCAATTGCCCGTCGACAGGCGACACCACGGTAAGACTACGGCCGGAGGCAGAGGGAACGAAACGGCCTTCCATAAAATTCTGGATCGCGGGATACTTCATAAAGCAGACTAATTGGTTGGGCAATCGTGTCTTCCAATATAGTGCTTTTTAATCGGATAATAAATTATCGTCATGAATCACCCGACGGGTTGGTCCTTAATCGGCTGTCCAGCGGAACCGTCCGTTCAGCGCCGGCAGTTGCCGCCAGGGAAGGCTTCGTGCCCGCAACAGGATGCTGCCGGAAAGGCTCTCCAGTTGCAGCAGGCTGTCAGCAAAACGGTAGCGCCCCTGCAGCACGGTGCCGTCCCCCGACACCTGCCAAGTGCGGGTCAGGGTATCGACGCGCAGCGGCCACGACTGCATCTGGTCGCCCGCATACTGGGCCACCAGGTAGCCCTGGCGGTGCACAAAAAACCGCTGAACCACCCGGCCTTGCCACAGGGGAAAAGAGGCATCCGCTTCCAGTACGGCATAGGCACCATGCAGCGGCATGCGCGGCGCCAGGTCGTCGTTGAACGGGGCACCGGCCAGCACCGGGCAGAAGGCTTCGCCTATCAACACAACCAACAGGAAACTGCGCAGCCCGGAAGCCCACCTCGGGGGCAACAGGCTCCGGGGTGCAACAGTGGCGTGCCCGCCGAGTGCAGCACAGAGCCGCCTGAAGTGGAGGCTCAGCAGGAGCAAGGCCAGTCCGCACAAAAAGAGTGAAAACAACTTCACGGTAATGCCGAAGCAAAGGTTAATGGCCGCGATATGTAGCAGCAGCAGGAAGGCCAGCAATGCCCCGGCTGCCCGGGCGCGGGGAAAACAGAGCAGCAAGGCCGCCGCCACTCCCGCCCCGCCGAGAAAAAGACTATAAGGTCGCGACAAGCCCATCACGCTCCAATACAGCAGGTCGGGATCGAGTTGTCCGAGCGGGGTATAAAGCGTGTTGGGCTCGGGCAGGTAAAACTGGCTTTTCAGCAGCTTGTCGGCGCCGTAACGCAGCAGCACGGCCGCCAGGTAAAAGCACAGCAAGCGGTGCAAGATCTCCAGCAGCCTGTTAGCCAATCGGGGACGCTGCAACAGCAGGAGGGCCGGCACGACGGCCGGCAGCAGGAGCAAGGCGAGCAGGAGGTATTGCTGCAGGGAGTCGGACACGACAAAGGCGGCCGGGGGCTGCCGCCAGCGTGCGGCCAGCGGCTGTAGTAGCGGACCAAAAAGCGTAGGGCCCAGCGCGGCAGAGCCAGGAAACAGGTGCCAGGGAAAGGGCAGGAAAAGAGCGCCCAGAGCAAACCAGATGGTTACGGTGATGCGGAGAAAGGACGGGCGGCCGGGCATGAACGGATCAGGAAACTGCCGGCAGGCGGCGATACAACCAGGAAATCAGGAACACCAGCAGAGCCGAAAGGAAGGCCGCCGCACCCACGAGCAGGCCGGGGCCGAAAGGCGGCTGCGGCCCCTTGCCCGAAACGGGCGGCAGCGCCATCGGCGACACATCGGTGCATTCGTCACGGTTATCATAACCGACAAAACGGACGCTGTCGACCGGGTTGCGGAAGAAATAATGACGCACCAGCTCTTGCCTGATCTTGCGCAGTTCATGTTGCCGCGAAAAAAGCGGGTGGCGGATGACCGTATCGCGGCCCGCCTGCCAGCGGCGCGCTACCGATTGACTGCGGCTGCGACTGCACCACTCGCTGGTGACCATCACCGCCAGCGTGTCGGAAACGAAGATGACGCTGTCGAGCCGCGCCTCGCGCACCAGCGGGTCGGGTGCCACCCCAAAGTCGGCCTCGGCCTCTGCGAGCAGGGCTCGCAGTTCGGACGGCGTGCCGCCCCGGCTCTTGCAGGCAATGGCATGGGTTTGCGCATGCCCACAGCCGCTCCAGAACAGCAAGACGGCAAAAACCAGCAGGCGGTAAATGGATTGCGGGTCGATCATAGAATAAATATAGAAAACGGTCCGCTTCAGCGCGGTCAGCCAGAAGGGCTGCGGTCATAAAAGTGGACGAGCGGTTGGAAGTACAGAATACATAAACTGGGTTAACGATGGCCTGCTGGCTGCTTCAAATGGTCCTGCGTTCAACCTAACAGCGCACGCATTACCGTTCCAAACTCATCCCCCTGCCCCCTTCCCGAGGGGAAGGGGGGTGTGCGGCAGTCATTACTGATCACGGTCTGTACTTAGATTGAACTTTGGAATTTAAATACGTAGCAGCAAAGCTTCTACGCCGTCCCTTTCTTTGAACTACAGATAGCGGAAAGATGGAAATGAATACGGAATGCTGCACAGAGGCACCCCTTCCCTCTGGGAAGGGGCCGGGGGATGGGTTTGACTGGGGGATGGGTTTCCGGAAAAAACCCACAAAATCCTGTTCTTTTTCCCTTGGAAACCGCCTCCCACGGATGCGAATTTCGGTCATGCACCTGCATTGGATCCGACACGCCTACTACCACGCCAGCGCCCGCGAATACGAACAACGTAAAGCTTTCGCGCGCGAAAACCGGAAAAACCCCACACCTGCTGAAGAAAAGCTATGGCAGGCGCTGAAAGGTAAAAAGCTATGCGGCTTCAAATTCCGGAGACAGCATATTATAGGCGAGTACATTGTTGATTTCGTGTGCCTGCAGAAACACCTGATTGTGGAAGTGGATGGCTCGGTTCATGATCAGGGAGAAGCGCCGCTCCTGGATGCCGAACGGACAAGCCGGCTGGAAGCCAAGGGTTTCAGGCTGATCCGGTTCCGGAATGAAGCGGTTCTGACAGACGTGCATGAGGTATTAAAAGTCATTTTGCAATCGTTACGGGAACTGCCGGACGTGGGGTGAGGCAAACCCATCTCTCTGGGCCCTTCCCTGGCCAACCCATCCCCCTGTCCCCTTCCCGAGGGGAAGGGGGGTGTGCGGCAGTCATTACTGATCACGGCCTGTACTTAGATTGAACATGAGAATTTGAATACATAGAAACAAAGCTTCTACGCCATTCTTTCCTTTAAGCTACAGATAGCGGAAACATGGAAATGAACACGGAGTACTGCACAGAGGCACCCCTTCCCTTTGGGAAGGGGGCAGGGGGATGGGTTTCCGGGGTATGGATTTTACCAGGTCGGAACTCCTCATCCCTTTAAACCCAAAGACTGAAGGGAAACGTCCTCCTAAACCTCCCAAACGCTCCCAAACCCCTAAACCCCCCGAACGATTATCTTTGCCCCCCTACATATATAGCTATGACCATCTCCTATAACTGGCTTTGTGAGTATCTCCCCGTGAAAGTGGAACCCGAGCGTCTGTCCCGTATCCTCACCTCCATCGGCCTCGAAGTAGAGGCCATGGAACCCTTCGAAGAGGTAAAAGGCGGCCTGGCCGGACTGGTGATCGGCGAGGTGCTGGAAGCCGAACAACACCCCAATGCCGATAAGCTGCGCCTGACCAAAGTGAATACGGGCGGCCCCGAGCCCCTGCAGATCGTTTGCGGCGCACCCAATGTGGCGACCGGACAGCGCGTGGTTGTGGCCACCGTGGGCACCACCATCTACCCCACATCCGGCGAACCGCTGACCATGAAGGTGGCGAAGATCCGCGGCGTGGAAAGTCATGGCATGATCTGCGCCGAAGACGAGATCGTCCTCGGAGACTCTCATGCCGGCATCATGGTGCTTCCGGCCGATGCGCCCATAGGCACCCCGGCAGCCGACTACTTCAAGCCTTATACCGACATCGTCTTCGAAATCGGCCTCACACCCAACCGCGCCGATGCCATGAGCCACTGGGGCGTAGCCCGCGACGTGTGCGCCTACCTCTCGCACCACGACAAGAAAGAATACAAACCCGTCCTCCCGGGCAATAATATCAAGGCCGACAACAACAGCCTGCCTGTGTCGGTCACCATCGACAACAAGATCGCCTGCCGCCGCTACAGCGGGGTGTCGCTGGCAGGTATTACGGTCAAGGCTTCTCCGAAGTGGATGCAGGACCGCCTCAAGGCCATCGGACTTCGTCCTATCAATAACATCGTCGACATCACCAACTACATCCAGCACGAAACCGGGCAGCCGCTGCATGCCTTCGACTACGAAGCCATCACAGGCGCCCAGGTGATCGTGAAGAGCCTCGCAGAAGGAACTTCCTTCCTCACGCTCGACGACAAGGAACGCAAGCTGTCTGCCGAAGACCTGATGATCTGCAATGCCACCGGAGGCATGTGCATTGCCGGAGTATTTGGTGGCAGCAAAAGCGGTGTTTCGGAGCAAACGAAGCAGGTGTTTTTCGAAAGCGCCTTCTTCGATCCCGGCACCATCCGTAAAACCTCCTTCCGTCATGGCCTGCGCACCGATGCCGCCACCCGCTTCGAAAAGGGAACCGATATTTCCAATACGCTCACCGTACTGAAGCGCGCCGCTCAACTGGTAAAGGAACTTGCCGGCGGCAGCATTGCTTCAGAGTTTGTAGACGTGTATCCCAACCCCGAGCCGAAGAAGGAAGTGATCCTGAAAAATCAGTACCTCAAAAAACTCAGCGGCAAGAACTATCATCCCCAAACGGTCAAGAATATTCTCGAAAGCCTGGGCTTCCGCATCATCAAAGACAGTATGGATGCCCTGTCGGTGGAGGTTCCCTACCACAAGCGCGATGTAAGCTTGCCGGCCGACGTGGTGGAAGAACTGATCCGCATCGACGGCCTCGACAACATCGGTATACCCGCCGCCATCACCATCACACCCTCGGTGGAAGAAAACCACCGCATGGAGACCCTGCGCTACAAGCTTTCCGACCAGCTTGCGGGGATGGGCTTCCATGAAATACTCACCAACTCCATCACCAACTCGGCCTACTTCAGCGAAGAGCAGCTATCCAGATCGGTGCGCCTGCTCAATAACCTCAGCACCGAGCTCGACGTCATGCGTCCCGAAATGCTGCCTACGGCCCTCGAAGTCATCGCCTTCAATACCAACCGGCGCAATGCCGACCTGCGCTTCTTTGAGTTTGGCAAAACGTACAGCGGCAGCAGTGCCGGCAACTACAGCGAACAAAATCACCTGTGCCTTTATGTTACGGGCAATACTGTTCCGCAGACCTGGAAAGGGAAAGCGGTCGCCGCCGATCTCTACTATGTGAAGGGGGTGGTACAGACCCTGCTGCAACTGGCCGGATTGGAAGTTGAATTGTCGTTCGACGAAAATGCCGAAGGACTGGAGCAGGTGCTGTCGTTCCGAAGCGGAGGACGCAGCCTCGGGCATGTCGGCCAGATCAGCGCCGGCACCGCAAAACGCTTCGATCTGAAAGCGCCTGTATTTGTAGCGGATATCAACTGGGACGAGTTGCTGAAGCAATCGCTGCGCAGCCAGATCCGTTTTCGTGAAATACCGCGCTTTCCGGCAGTGGAGCGAGACCTCGCACTGGTGGTTTCCTCCGAACTCCGCTACCGTGCTATTGAAGAGCAGGTACGCAAACTGCGCCTGGGCAAGCTCACCGGCATCCGCCTGTTCGATGTATTCGAAAGCGAAAAGCTCGGCGCCGGTAAAAAGTCGATGGCTATCAGCTTTACCTTCCTCGATGAGGAGAAGACCCTCACCGATAAGGAAATTGATGGCTGGATGAACAAGATCATGAACAGCCTGGAGCAGGAGCTGGGCGCAGAAATCCGTCGCGGATGAGTGCCGCGGAGCAGATAGTGCGGCTCCAGGAGAAACTGCAGCAGTTGTTGCGGCAGCAGCAGAAACTCCGCAAGGAGAACGAAGACCTGCGCATCCAGCTGCAGCAGGCCGATACAGCGCGTGTTTCCCTCAACACCCGGGTTCAGGAACTACAGCAGGTGGTAGCCCTGATGAAACTGGCCGCCGGCAACCTGAACGACAAGGAAAAGAAAGACTTTGAGAAAGAAATCAACCGGTTTGTGCGGGAGATTGATAAATGTATTGCTTTCCTCAGCGGGTGAAGGGTCAGCAGTCAACGGTGCCCTTTTTTTGGGCAAGTAACTTCCTGCTCAGCCATGCCTGTTCACCGATGACTTGCTCACCGCTCACCTGCTCACCATTCACCACCTGTTACCCATGGACTTAATCCCTATTAACCTGGTCATCGCCGACCGTACGTACCGCATCAAGATCCAGCCGCAGGATGAGGCCGTAGTACGCCATACGGCCAAGACCATCAACGACAAGCTGGTCGAATTCAAAACGGCCTTTGCAGGAAAAGACATGCAGGATTATATCGCTATGGTGCTGATCTGGTTTGCCACACAGCAGTCGGCGAACCTGGGCAACGATATGGAGCAAAAAGAACTGCAGGATAAGCTCGGGCAGCTGGAGCGGATGATCGACGGTGCGCTGGAGCAATAGGGATGTTTCAGACTGCGGATTTCAGATTTGGTGCGTTTCCAGAACGAAGAGAGCAGCGCGGTGCGCTGCTCTCTTCGTTTAGATTCTCCATGTTCAATGCTCCGTACTCAATTTGGAAAGACGCCTGTATGCGCATGATCCTTTACCGCTGCTTATTGAACGTCGATTACTGAACATTTCCATCCCTTCGACATTCGCTCGTCTTTATTCGATATCTACCGCATCACCTCCGCCAGCTTCGCCATCAGCTCCTCTCCTCTCAGGTTCTTCGCGATGATCTTTCCCTGGGGGTCAATCAGGAAGTTTTGCGGGATGGAACGGATGCCATACAGTTTGGCAACGGCATTATCCCAGAACTTGAGATCGCTCACCTGGGTCCAGGTCAGCTGGTCATCGTGGATGGCCTTGAGCCAGCGGTCTTTGGCATTGGGCCGGTCGAGCGAAACGCCCAGCACGGTAAAGTTTTTGTCTTTGTAGGTTTGCCAGGCTTTCACCACATTCGGGTTCTCCTGCCGGCAGGGGCCGCACCAGGAAGCCCAGAAATCAACGAGCACATACTTTCCCCGGAAGGAGGAAAGAGCAACCGGGTTACCAAGCGTATCCGACTGGGTGAAGTCCATAGCGATACTGCCCACCTGGGTGCGCCGGACCTTGTCCAGTTGTTCATCGAATGCCTTGCCCGAGCGGCTTTCCCGGACAGCAGGCGCCAGGCCTTTGAAAAGAGGCTCCACTTTGGCCAGGTCCAGATCATAGCCCGCATACTCCTGCAGGGCATAAAGGGCAACGGGTGATTTGGGGTTGCTGCGTACGAATTTGCCATATACATCTTCACGCATCACTTCGTCGAGCGACTCGGCCTCCTTACGGATGCGTTCCATGGCCGCCTGGTCGCCTTCCTTCTGGGCTTTCTGGTAGGCAGGAAACAGATTGTTTTGCCGCTCCTGCAGGATACGTGCCTCCTTTTCGAGCAGCTCATAATCGGTGTGCGCGGCCGAGCCGTTTACTTTATTGCCCTGCACCGAATCGCGCGTGTCGATGGTAATAGTCCCGGGCTGCAGGTACACCGGGAAACTATAGACCCGCGATTTCATACCCCGGCGCTCATAAAGTACGGAGTCGGAAATCAACGTGATGTTGGCCAGTACCGGTTCCTCGAGCTCGCGCCGGTATTGCCAGCTGCCTCTTTCCATAACAACGGTATCGTTCACCTTCGTTTCGCCGAGGCGATAGGCAATGGCCACTTTCCGGATCGGTTGGGGCACACCCGCCAGGCTGCCCTTCAGGGAAAGCGGGCCCGGCTGTGCTGCCGCACCCAGCGGCAACAGGCAAAGAATTAAATTACGGAGGATCGTCATACCACAAATTTGCATAAAGTACAGATCACAAAGGCCGCGAATTTTGCCCGGCACCCGAATGTTTGCGAGGCCCCGGAACGGCGCAGCTCCCTCATTTACAATTGCTCCGCAAATTGTATCTTCGTCCCCCTGCCCCCTTTGCGGGGCAGTATTGGTATATTTTCATTTCATCTAAACAACCCTAACAATGGATCCCCTCATACTAACGATCATCGTAGCCATTGTCGCCCTCGCCGCGGGCATCGGCGCGGGAAAAGCACTATTTGCCAAAGACACGCGTAAGAAAGTAGAAGAGGCCGAAATGCAGGCCCAGAACCTGATCAAGCAGGCGGAGATGCGTGCCGAAACCGTTCGTAAGGAAAAGGAAATCGCCGCCAAAGAGCGCTTCGTACAACTCAAGTCGGAGCACGAGAAGGAAGTGAACGAGCGCAACCGCAAAATCTCCGACGCGGAGAACCGCATCAAGCAGAAAGAGCAGCAGATCAGCCAGAAGACCGAACAACTCGAGCGTCAGATCAAGGAGAACGATTCCATCAAGCAGAACCTGACCCGCCAGCTGGAGGTCGTTGCCAACAAGCAGACCGAACTCGACCGGCACCAGGAAGAGCATACCCGCCGCCTCGAAAAGCTGGCCAACCTGACCGCGGAAGAAGCTAAAGCCCAACTGATTGAAACGCTGAAGAACGAAGCTCATTCGCAGGCGATCGGACTCCAGCAGGAGATCATCGACGAGGCCAAACAAAAGGCCAATAAGGAAGCCCGCAAGATCATTATCCAGACCATTCAGCGCACCGCCGCTGAGCAGGCCATTGAAAACGCGATTACCGTTTTCAATCTTGAGAGCGACGAGATCAAAGGACAGATCATTGGTCGTGAGGGCCGGAACATCCGCGCCATCGAAGCCGCAACCGGCGTTGACCTGATTGTAGACGACACGCCGGAAGCCATCATCCTCTCCTGCTTCGACCCGCTGCGCCGCGAAATTGCACGCCTGTCGCTGCAGCGCCTCGTTACCGACGGCCGCATCCACCCCGCCCGTATCGAAGAGGTGGTAGAAAAAACCAAGCGCCAGCTCGAAGAGCAGGTGATGGAAATCGGTGAGCGCACCGTGATCGAGCTGGGCATCCACGGCCTGCATAAGGAACTGGTGCGGATGGTGGGCAAGATGCGCTTCCGCTCTTCTTACGGACAAAACCTACTCATGCACAGCCGAGAGGTGGCGAATCTTTGCGGTATCATGGCTTCCGAACTGGGTCTGAATCCCAAGCTGGCCAAACGCGCAGGCCTGCTCCACGATATCGGTAAGGTTCCCGATGAGGAAAGCGAGC
>Ga0164290_1000666_pt1 | contig 94918 bp, 92 predicted proteins | sample Micstemetagenome_FD_108782 | JGI IMG/M metagenome (GOLD analysis project Ga0164290, IMG submission 108782) | Contaminated culture microbial community from soil near Moab, Utah, USA - Microcoleus steenstrupii SON62 (Illumina Assembly) | ecosystem: Environmental > Terrestrial > Soil > Soil crust...
CGATCAGAACGTCGCCGCCGTCGCCGCCATAGGCATCCTCGATCACCCCGGAAGCGATCGACAGCGACCGCCCGGCGATCTGGCTCGACCCGCCGGCGAGGTCGATCCGCGCCCCCGCCGACAATGCCGCCAGGTTCACCACGTCGTGGCCGCCGTTCGTGTCGCTCAGCACCTGGCGCGCCGCGAGATTGTCGGTCAGCGCGCCGAACTCGTCGGTGTAGACATAGGTGTCGTCCGCCGAGACCGCGCTGCCATAGGCGCGGATGGTCCAGTCGAAGAGGGTGCCGGTGTCCTGGGCCTGAACGTCGCGAAGCACGAGCGTCCAGGTGCCGGCCGCATCCTCGCCCAGGAAGGCGGCGCTGCCGAAAACGAAGCCGGTCACGTTCGTTTGCTGCAACAGGCCGGATCCGGGCACCAACATCAGATTGGCGACGGTCCCCGACGGGCTGATCAGGTCGATGACCATGTCGCCCATCCAGGTGTGGGCGAAGCGCATCGTCACCTCGACGCGGTCGACGGTCAGTGCCGACAGGTCGAGCGTCGTGAAGACACCGGTAGGATTGTTGTCAGGGATGGGGAGGGTGATGGCGCGATCGGCGGAGACGACGGTCTCGTTCGCCGAGGTCTGCTGGTCGGTCCAGGATTCGGCGAGCCGCACGGCGGCGCGCGCATCGACCATGCCGTAGCCGTAGAATTCGCTGTAGTAGAGACCGGCGCCGTTCCAGCCGGTGGCGCCGTTCACCTGCCAGCCGAGGTGTCCAGGATCGGTGGCGCGAGCGGAAAGCGCCAGGATTTCCTGGACGTCGCGCCAGCCTAGATCGGGATTGGCCTCCAGCATCAGCGCCACCACGCCGGAGACGGCGGCGGCCGCATAGAGCGTGCCGTGCTGGGCCGCGTGATCGCCCGCGCTCCCGGTGCTGCCGACGCGGTCGGTGGTCAGCAGCCCGTCGGCGGCGGTGCCGCCCGGCGCGGAAACGAGAATGCTACTGCCGGCCCGGCTGTAGTCGGTGAGAAGCCCGGCGCGATCGGTGGCGGCGACGGTGACGATATGGCGGTTGTTGGTGAGAACCTGCTCGTTGGTGTCGCGGGGATCCTCGACGGCATCGTCGCCGGCACCGCCTACAATCACCGTTCCCAATCCGCCACGGCCGTCGGCGGAAGCATCCGCCAGGCGATCGCGCAGGAAATCGGTGTACTGGAAGGACCCGTAGGAAAGCGCGGGCAGCAGCATCACATCCGCGTCGGCCGCAATCTCCAGTGCCGCCGGCAGCGAGGCGTGATGGACGCCGTGAAAGAAGCGGATCGAGGACAGTTCAGTGTTGTAGGCGACGCCGACGATGCCGCTGCCGTTTCTTTCGGCCGCCGCGATGCCGGCGAGGCCGGTCCCCACTGTGTCGAAATGGAAATAGGCATCCCCGCCGAAGACGGGCGAACCGCCGCTGAGCGTGAAGCCGTCGGCGCCGGTGTAATTGTTGTCGAGATCGGCATGCGCCGCGTCGATGCCGTCGCTCAGGATCGCCAGCGTGATCCCTTCGCCGGTATAGTCCGCCCAGACCGGCAGCACGTCGAGACCCCCGGCTCCGGCACCCAGATACCATTGCTGGGAGAAAAGCGGGTCAGTCGGCGCCACGCTGGATGCCGGCGCCGTCACATGGCTTCTGTAGCCGTGGAAGTCCACCTGGTAGCGATAGTCGATATAGGTGAAGGACGACTGCTGGAATGAATCCGCGTTCACGTTGAAGTGGACGGTGCTGCCGCCGCTCACATTCTCGATGTAGCCGTAGCCGTTCTGCAGCGCCAAGGTCTGGACGACGCCGTCGATCATGACGTCGATCGAGGAGGCCACCGGATACGTACCGAGATTGAAGTTGAAACTGAGTGCGCCCGTCCCGGCAGGTAAGTTCACGCGGAACCAGTCTTCGTCGCCGGGAGAGGAGATTTGGCCGAGGATCAGATCCTGGGTGCCCAGGGCGACGGTCACGGCGGTGGCCGGGGTGCCGTTGGGTTCGGGTGTGGAGAGGTAGTCGGAAGCGGGAAAGACGACGAAGGAGTAGTCGAAGCCGCCGAAGGACCCGGCGCCACCCTCGATCTTGATGTAGTAGCGGCCCGGACCGGTGATATCGAAAGCGGTGTAGTGTGCCCCTTCAACGATGACATTGCCGGAGGCGTCGTAGACCGTCATTCCTTCCAAGCCGTAGGTGCTCGGAGCGAGGTTGACCGCCGCCCCGCCGGTCAGGTCGAAGGCGTACCAGTCGACGTCGGTCGGGGAGGCGAGGTTGCCCGCAGTCCATTCGCCCAGCGTCAGCAGGGTCGCCTGTTGCTGGATATCGTTGTTTTCCTGTTCCCGCGGCATCCTGACGAGCACCGTATTGCGAGCCGCAGCACCTTTCCCGTGCGAGCTCAATTGCTGGTAACGTTTCATTAAGTAATCAGAACCGTCCGAAGGTCGCAATCACGACGTCCCCACAATCGCAGTTAACGGCGCGGATTCCGTGACGGCGGCCCCTGCCGGGGCGCGAACCCATGCTAAGCTTCAGCGGACGCTCATCTTGACGTTTACGTAAACGTAAACTAAAACATTCGGCAGGCGGGACAAGCGCGAGGGAGGCGCGAACCGTTGAGCGACACATTCAGCATCGCGGAACTGGCAGCCGAATTCGGCGTGACCGCGCGCGCGATCCGCTTCTACGAGGACAAGGACCTGCTGGCGCCGCAGCGCCAGGGCATGAACCGCATCTATACGCGGCGGGACCGGGCGCGGCTGGCGCTGATCCTGCGCGGCAAGCGGCTCGGCTTCCGCCTCTCCGACATCCGCGACATGCTCGACCTCTACGACCTCGGCGACGGCCAGGTCGAACAGATGCAGTTCACCATCGACCGCTCGCGCGAGCGCATCGCCGAACTGGAGCGCCAGCGCCAGGACGTCGATCAGGCGATCCGCGAGCTGAAGGACATCGTGCGGGCCATCGAGCGCGAGTTGGTGGCCAAGCGGGCGGCCGAGCAGGCGGCCTGACCGGTTCGTTCGGATTTCGGTTCAGGGAAGGACAGGCGGAAGAGCGGCGCGCAAAAGCCCCGCCTCCGGTTCGATCAGCGGAAGGAAGATCAGCTCATGGAAAAGAACGTCGTCATCGCCGGCTATGCCCGTTCGCCCTTCACCCTCGCCCGCAAGGGCGCGCTCGCCAAGGTGCGGCCCGACGAGCTGGCCGCCCAGGTGATCAAGGGCCTCTTGGAGCGGAGCAAGGTGAACCCGGCCGATATCGAGGACCTGATCATGGGATGCGCCTTTCCGGAAGGCGAGCAGGGCCTGAACGTGGCGCGCATCGTCTCTTTCCTGGCCGGCCTGCCGATCGAGACGGCGGGGACGACGGTGAACCGCTTCTGCGGCTCCTCCATGCAGGGCATCCACCAGGCGGCCGGCGCCATCCAGATGGGCGCGGGCGAGGCCTTCATCTGCGCCGGCATCGAGAGCATGACGCGCGTGCCCATGGGCGGCTTCAACCCCGCGCCGCATCCGGGCCTCTACCAGCGCTATCCGGAGGCCTATGTCTCCATGGGCATCACCGCCGAGAACCTGGCGAAGAAGTATTCGATCGACCGCGCCGCCCAGCAGGAGATGGCGGTGGAGAGCCACCGCAAGGCCGCCGCCGCCCAGGCCGCCGGCAAGTTCGACGCCGAGATCGTGGCGATCGTCGACGGCAACAACCGGGTCGAGAAGGACGGCTGCATCCGCCCCGACACCACGCAGGAAGGCCTGAACGGGCTTGAACCGGCCTTCGACAAGGCGGGCACGGTCACCGCCGGCACCTCCTCGCCGCTGACCGATGGGGCTTCCGCCGTGCTGGTCTGCTCGGAGGCCTATGCCGACAAGCACGGATTGGCGAAGATCGCCCGCATCAGGTCGATCGCCGTGGCGGGCTGCCCGCCCGAGCTGATGGGCATCGGCCCCGTCCCGGCGACGAAGAAGGCGCTGGAGCGCGCGGGCCTGAAGATCGGCGATATCGACGTGATCGAGATCAACGAGGCCTTCGCCGCCCAGGCCGGGGCCTGCCTGATCGAGAGCAAGATCCCGAAGGAGAAGATCAACCTCGACGGCGGCGCCATCGCACTCGGCCATCCGATGGGGGCCACCGGGGCGCGGATCACCGGCAAGGCGGCTTCGCTGCTGAAGCGCGAGGGGGGCAAGTACGCGCTCGCCACCCAGTGCATCGGCGGCGGGCAGGGCATCGCCACCGTGCTGGAGGCGTGCTGATGAGCGCGGCCACGCCGATCAAGAAGGTCGCCGTCGTCGGCTCCGGCGTCATGGGTGCTGCGATCGCCGCCCATTGCGCCAATGCCGGTTCCCAGGTCGTGCTGCTCGACATCGTGCCGAAGGGGGCGAACGACCGCTCAGGCCTGGCCCGCGGTGCGGTCGAGAAGATGCTGAAGACCAAGCCGGCGCCCTTCATGCATCCGGCCTTCGCCCGGCGGATCACGCCCGGCAACCTCGAAGACGATCTCAATCTGGTCGGCGACTGCGACTGGATCTGCGAGGCGATCATCGAGAATCCGGACATCAAGCGGGATCTCTACCGCAAGCTCGAGGGCGTGCGGAAGAAGGGCTCGGTCGTTTCCTCCAACACCTCGACCATCCCGCTCGGCGAGCTGGTGAAGGGCCTGCCCGAGAGCTTCGCCGCCGATTTCGCGGTCACGCATTTCTTCAACCCGCCGCGCTACATGCGCCTCCTCGAAGTCGTCGGCGGCGCCAAGACGCGGCCCGAGGCCGTCGCCGCGCTCCAGGCCTACGGCGACAAGGCGCTCGGCAAGGAAGTGATCCTGTGCAAGGACACGCCCGGCTTCATCGGCAACCGCATCGGCATCTACTGGAGCCATGTGGCGACGGTGCAGGCATACGACCTCGGCCTCACCGTGGAAGAGGCGGATTCGATCGTCGGGAAGCCCATGGGCATTCCGAAGACCGGCATCTTCGGCCTGGGTGATCTGACCGGCATCGATCTCGGCCCGCACGTCATCGGCTCGATGCTGCGGCTCTTGCCGAAGTCCGATCCCCTGGTGGCGAGCTTCAAGGCCGATCACCCGCTGAACGCGCTGACCCAGAAGATGATCGCCGAGGGCTATACGGGGCGGAAGGGCAAGGGCGGCTTCTATCGCAACCGCGGCAAGGAAGCGCTCGACCTGCGCACCGGCGAGTATCGCAAGAAGGTGCGGGCGGAGTTCGAGAGCGCCAAGGCGCGTGGCCTGAAGAAGCTGGTCGAGCATCCCGACAAGGGCGGGCAATACGCCTGGGCGGTCGCCTCGCGCGTGCTCTCCTATGCCGCCGACCTGGTGCCGGAGATCGCCGAGGACATCCGCGACGTCGATACGGCGATGAAGACCGGCTATGCCTGGAAGTGGGGCCCGTTCGAGCAGCTCGACATGCTGGGTACGGCCTGGTTCGCCGAGAAGCTGAAAGCCGAGGGCCGCCCGGTGCCGAAGATGGTGCAGGTGGCGGCGGGCCGGCCCTTCTACAAGGAGGAGAACGACAAGACGTACCGTCTCATGCCATCCGGCGACTACGCCGAGATCGCAGTGGCGGACGACGCCTGGATGCTGGCCGACAAGAAGCGGGGCAAGCAGCCGATCGCGGGCAACCGCTCGGCCTCGCTCTGGGACGTGGGCGACGGCGTGGCGTGCCTCGAGATCCACTCGAAGATGAACGCCATCGACGCCGACATCGTCGAGATCGTGAAGAAGGCGGCGAAGCTCGACAAGCAGGGCTTCAAGGCGCTGATCATCGGCAACGATGCCGACAACTTCTCCGTCGGCGCCAATGTCGGCCTGGCGCTGTTCGCGGCCAACACGGCGATGTGGCCGGTGATCGAGCAGGGCATCTCGGAAGGCCAGGCGGCCTATCTGGGCTTGAAGTACGCGCCCTTCCCGGTGGTGGCGGCGCCGGCGGGCATGGCGCTCGGCGGCGGCTGCGAGATCTGCCTGCATGCGGACGCGATCCAGGCGCATGCCGAGAGCTACATGGGCCTGGTCGAGGTCGGCGTCGGCCTGCTGCCGGGCTGGGGCGGCTGCAAGGAGCTGATCGTCCGCACGCTGCAGAACAGGAAGCGCCCCGGCGGCCCGATGCCGGCCATCGCCCAGGTGTTCGAGGCGATCTCCACCGCCAAAGTGGCGACCTCGGCGGCCGAGGCGCGGGACATGAACATCCTGCGTGAGAGCGACGGGGTGACGATGAACCGCCGTCGCCTGCTCGCCGATGCCAAGGCGAAGGCGCTCTCGATGTTGGATGGCTACAAGGCTCCGGCACCGCCCGAGGTGCAGCTTCCCGGCCCCACGGCGAGAGCGGCGCTCGACATGGCGGTGGAAGGCTTCGTCGCTTCGGGGAAGGCCACGCCGCACGACAAGGTGGTCTCGGGCGAGGTCGCCTTCGTCCTCTCCGGCGGCAATACCGACATCACCCAGACGCTGACCGAGAAGCAGCTGATGACGCTGGAGCGCGAGGGCTTCATGCGCCTCATCCGCCAGGGCCCGACGCTCGACCGCATCGAACAGATGCTGACCACCGGCAAGCCGCTCAGGAACTAGGCGTCGAAGCGTGTCGATCCACGGCCACCACCCCCACCCAACCCTCCCCCGGCAAAGCCGAGGGAGGGCTCCCTTGAACCCTCCCTCGGCGCGAGCCGGGGGAGGGCAGGGTGGGGGTGGGTGCCGCGAGGGCTGACCCGGCATGTCCAGGCTCGACAACCAGACCCGCAAACGCGTCCGTGAACTACGGCTGAACGCGACCGATGCTGAGCGTAAACTTTGGGCTGCGCTGAAATCAGCCGAGTTCTTCGGTCGTCGCTTTCGCCGTCAATATCCAGTTGCTCCCTACATCGCCGATATCGCCTGTGTTGAAGTTCGCCTGATCATCGAGGTCGATGGCGGACAGCATGCTGAATCGGCTTCCGATGTGAAGCGTGACGCTGCCTTGAAGGCTGCCGGCTGGCGTGTGCTGCGCTTCTGGAACTCCGACGTACTCACCAGCATCGAAGGCGTGATCGAGACGATCGCCGCGGCCCTCGACGCATCCCATCTCGACTGCCCCCACCCAAACCCTCCCCCGGCAGAGCCGAGGGAGGGCTTCCCGATCTGAGGAGGCTCCCATGCCGACGTATCAAGCACCGCTGAAGGACTTTCGCTTCGTCCTGAACGACCTGATCCAGCTCGACAACTACACCAACCTGCCCGGTTTCCAGGACGCCACGCGCGATACGCTGGATGCCATCCTGGAGGAAGGCGCCAAGTTCGTGCAGGAGGTGGTGCAGCCGATCAACCAGGTGGGCGATCACGAGGGCTGCAGCTGGAAGAACGGCGAGGTCACCACGCCGAAGGGCTTCAAGGAGGCCTACGCGAAATACGTCGAGGGCGGCTGGTCCGGCCTCACCGCCGAGCCCGATTTCGGCGGCCAGGGGCTGCCGCATATCGTCGGCTTCGTCATGTCGGAGATGATGACGGCGGCCAATATGGCCTTCGCCATGTATCCGGGCCTCAGCCACGGCGCCTATGAGGCGATCCTGAAGCACGGCACCGACGAGCAGAAGAAGACCTACCTGCCGAAGCTGGTCGAGGGCAGCTGGACCGGCACCATGAACCTGACCGAGCCGCATTGCGGCACCGATCTCGGCCTCATGCGCACCAAGGCGGAGCCGCAAGAAGACGGCAGCTATCTGATCTCGGGCACCAAGATCTTCATCTCCGCCGGCGAGCACGACATGGCGGAGAACATCATCCACCTGGTGCTGGCGAAGATCCCCGGCGGGCCCGCCGGCATCAAGGGCGTGTCCTTGTTCATCGTGCCGAAGTTCCTGGTCGAGGCCGACGGCAGCCTGGGCGAGCGTAACCCCGTCACCTGCGGCTCCATCGAGCACAAGATGGGCATCCACGGCAATTCGACCTGCGTCTTGAACTACGACGGCGCCAAGGGCTGGCTGATCGGCGAAGAGCACAAGGGCATGCGGGCCATGTTCACCATGATGAACGCCGCCCGCCTCGGCGTCGGCATCCAGGGCCTGGGCGTGGCCGACGTCGCCTTCCAGAACGGCGCGGCCTATGCCAAGGAGCGCCTGCAGATGCGCTCCATCTCCGGCGTGAAGGCACCCGACAAGCCGGCCGACCCGATCATCGTGCACCCGGACGTCCGCCGCATGCTGATGCAGGCCAAGGCCTTCACCGAGGGGGCGCGGGCGCTGGCGCTCGAGACCGGGCTCAAGCTCGATTTCGCGCACCGGCATCCCGATCCGGCGACCCGGCGCGAATGCGAGGATTTCGTCGCGCTGATCACGCCGATGCTGAAGGCCTATCTCACCGACATGGGCTATGAGACCGCCACCAATGCCCAGCAGATGCTGGGCGGGCACGGCTATATCCGCGAATGGGGCATGGAGCAGTTCGTGCGCGATGCCCGCATCGCCATGATCTACGAAGGCGCCAACGGCGTGCAGGCGCTCGACCTCGTCGGGCGCAAGCTGCCCGAAGGCATGGGCCGCCTGCTGCGCTCGTTCTTCCATCCACTGGACCGCTTCATCCAGGAGAACATGGCCGATCCGAAGCTGGCCAAGGACTACGTCATGCCGCTGGCGAAAGCCTTCGCCCGGCTGCAGCAGGCGACCGCCTTCATCGGCGAGGCCGGGCTGAAGAACCCCGACGAGGCGGGGGCCGCGTCTTCCGACTACCTGAAGATGTTCGCGCTGGTGGCGATGGGCCAGGTCTGGGCCAGGAGCGCCAAGGTGGCGCAGGCGAAGCTCGCCGAGGGGGCCGAGGACAAGGCCTTCTACGAGGCGAAACTCGTCACCGGGCGCTTCTTCATGGAGCGCATGCTGCCCGAGACCTCCGGTCTCCTCTCCAAGATCCAGGCCGGCGGCGAAAGCATGATGGCGCTGCCCGCCGAGGCCTTTTGATCGCTTGATAATGTGCTAGGAAGAGGGATCTAGGGAGACAAGAAAAGATGACCTGGCTGCCCCGCCCCGTGTTCAATGCCGAGCACGACCAGTTCCGCGCCGAAGTGCGCAAGTTCTACGAGCGCGAGATCGTCCCCAACCACGCGCAGTGGGAAAAGGACGGGGTGGTGCCGCGTTCGGCCTGGAAGAAGGCGGGGGATGCGGGCTTCCTCTGCGCCACCATGCCGGAGGAATACGGCGGCTCGGGCGTCGACCGGCTGTACAGCGCCATCCTGATCGAGGAGCAGTCGCGGGCCAACACCTCGGGTCCCGGCTTCTCGCTCCACTCCGACATCGTCGCCCCCTACATCCTGTCCTACGGCACCGAGGCGCAGAAGCGCGAATGGCTGCCGAAGATGGCGAAGGGCGAGGCGATCGGCGCCATCGCCATGACCGAGCCCGGCACCGGGTCGGACCTGCAGGGCGTGCGCACCAGCGCCATCCGCGACGGCGACGAGTATGTGATCAACGGCCAGAAGACCTTCATCACCAACGGCCAGAACGCCGACCTCGTCATCCTGGTGGTGAAGACCGATCCGAAGCAGGGCTCGAAGGGCATTTCGCTGCTGCTGGTGGAGGCCACGCGGAAGGGCTTCACCAAGGGCCGCAACCTCGAAAAGCTCGGCATGCATGCCCAGGATACGTCCGAGCTGTTCTTCGCCGATGTGCGCGTGCCGGTGTCGAACCTGCTCGGCGACAAGGAAGGCCAGGGCTTCTACCAGCTGATGAAGGAACTGGCCTGGGAGCGGCTGCAGGTCGCCATCGGCGCGGTGGCGAATTGCGAAGCGGCACTGCAATGGACCGCCGATTACACGAAGGAGCGCAAGGCCTTCGGCCAGCCGATCGCCAATTTCCAGAACACCCGCTTCAAGCTGGCCGAGCTGAAAGCCCAAGTTCAGGTGGCCCGCACCTTCGTCGATCGCTGCCTGGAACTGGTGGTGAAAGGCGAACTCGATGCCACGGCCGGCGCCATGGCGAAATACTGGTGCTCGGACCTGCAGAACAACCTGTTGAACGAGTGCCTGCAGCTGCATGGCGGCTACGGCTTCATGTGGGAATACCCGATCACCCGCGCCTATGCCGATGCCCGCGTGCAGAAGATCTATGCCGGCACCAACGAGATCATGAAGGAGCTGATCTCCCGCACGCTGTGAGGGAGGGTCGGCCGGCGAAAAATACCAGGGAAGAACACCATGCAAGGCATCATCCCGCGGACCGTCTTCGGTGCCGAACACGAGGAGTTCCGCGCCCATGTCCGCAAGTTCTACGAGCGCGAGATAACGCCCCACCGCGAGGAATGGGAAGCGGCCGGGCAGATCAGCCGCGAGGCCTGGCTGAAGGCGGGAGAGGCGGGCTTCCTCTGCGCCACCATGCCGGCCGAATACGGCGGAGCCGGTGTCGACCGCTACTTCAGCGCCGTGCTGATCGAGGAACAGGCCCGCACCTTCGATTCCGGCCCGGGCTTCTCGCTCCACTCCGACATCGTCGCTCCCTACATCCTGAACTACGGGACGGAGGAGCAGAAGCGCAGCTACCTGCCGCGCATGGCCAAGGGCGAGATCATCGGCTGCATCGCCATGACCGAGCCGGGCGCCGGCTCCGACCTGCAGGGCGTCAAGACCACCGCGATCAGGGACGGCGACTATTACGTCATCAACGGCTCCAAGACCTTCATCACCAACGGCTTCATGTCGGATTTCGTGGTGCTGGTGGCGAAGACCGATCCCTCGGCGGGGGCCAAGGGCACCTCGCTCATCCTGGTCGACAGCGGCACGCCCGGCTATTCCAAGGGCAGGAAGCTGAAGAAGATCGGCATGCATGCCCAGGACACCGCCGAGCTGTTCTTCGACAATGTCCGCGTGCCGGTGTCGAACCTGCTCGGCGAGGAGGGCAAGGGCTTCATCCAGCTGATGAAGGAACTGGCCTGGGAGCGGATGATGATCGCCATCCGCAATGTCGAGATGGCGGATTCGATCCTCCAGCACACGGTCGCCTACACCCGCGACCGCAAGGCCTTCAAGCAGTCGATCCTCGACTTCCAGAACACCAAGTTCCGCCTGGCCGAGGTGAAGACCGAAATCCAGGTGAGCCGCGTTTTCGTCGACCGTTGCCTCGAGGCGGTGGTGAAGCGCGAGCTCGACCCCGCGACCGCGGCGATGGCGAAGCTGCATGCCTCGGAAATGTCGAACCGGATCGTCGATACCTGCATCCAGTTCTTCGGCGGCTGGGGCTATATGTGGGAATTCCCCATCGCCCGCGCCTATGCCGATGCGCGCGTGCAGCGCATCTTCGGCGGCACCAGCGAGGTGATGAAGGAGATCATCGCCCGCACGATGTGAGGGCGGCGCGACCGTTGCTGGTGACCGGCCCGTGTGGTTGCTAGACTTCCAGTTGTGCCCACCGACGAGGCCTCCATATGGCGGAAGCCCTGACACTGGAACTGGACGAAGAGACGAGCGCGCGTCTTGAACTGGCAAGGCGGCGGCGCGAAGTATCGCTCGCGGAACTGGTCCGCGATGCGCTGACGGACTTCCTGGAGCGGGAAGAGGCGAGCACGAACGAGTTCGCCGAGGACGAGGCGCGCTGGGCGGAATACAAGGCGACCGGGCGCTCGGTCCCGAACGACGATGTCATCCGTTGGCTGCGGAGCATCGGCACCGACGACGAGTTGCCTTGTCCCCAGTAGTCTGGCTGCCGAAGGCGGTCGCCGATCTGCACCGCCTTCAGGGCTTCCTGCTGGAGAAGAATCCACGCACCGCGCGGTCGAGCGGATCGTCGAGTCAACGAGGATCGTGGCACGGCACCCGCGGATCGGCCGCGCGCTGGACGCGCAGGGCGACCTGCGCGAGGTGACCGCTCGCTTCGGTGCCGGTGCCTATGTGCTGCGCTACCGGATCGATGGGGAGACGATCGTCATCATCCGCGTCCGTCACAGCCTCGAACGGCGCGGATGATCGCCCGCGCCTATGCCGATGCGCGCGTGCAGCGCATCTTCGGCGGCACCAGCGAGGTGATGAAGGAGATCATCGCCCGCACGATGTGAGGGCGATGCCCTCTCACGCGTCGAATACGACGCGGGTGTGAAGCCCGTCCTCGCGCGAGAGCGTCACCTCGCCGCCGAGCTGACGGGCGAGACCCTTGATGATGCGCATGCCGAAGCCCTCGCTCTCGGCCGGATCGAAACCCTCGGGCGGGCCATCGCCGTCGTCGCGGATGTCGAGGACGTAGTGGGTCTCGCCGGTCCGCTCGAGCGCAATGCTGATCGTACCGGGCCCGCCGCCCGGAAAGGCGTGTTTCAGCGCGTTGATCAGCGTTTCGGTGACGATGAGCGACAGGCAGACCAGCTTCTCGTGCGACAGCGTCACCGGTCCGCTCTCGACCAGGCAGGTGATGCGGCGCGCGCCGGTGGCGGCGAGCACGTCCTGGCACAATTCGCGGAGCAGGTCGGGAAAGGCCGAACCGGGACTGTTCGCATCGTAGAGCCGGCGATGGATGCGGGCGATGATGTTGAGGCGGCTGAGCGTCTCGTCCATCAGCAGGCGGACCCGCGTCGGGTCGTTCTCGACCTGCCGGCGCTGCAGCCGCACCAGGCTGGCGACGAACTGGATCGAGTTGCTGACACGATGCTGCAGCTCCTGGAACAGGGTCTGGCGCAGCGCCAGCAGGTCGGCTGCCGCACGCCGCTCCGCCCGCAGGCGGTCCTGGGTCACATGCATGACATGGATCAGCGCGATGACGAGGCCGGCGTTGACGGCGTACAGGCCGAGCATCAGCCAGCCGCCGGCCATTTCGGTCGCGGAGGGACCGGACGGCGGCGGGAGGCTCAGCCATCCGGCGAGGCCGCCGGCCACCGCCACCAACAGGCCCGGCCGCAGGCCGCCGATGAAGGCGGTCAGGATGACGGCGGGAAGGAAGAGCCCGAAGGAGGGGGCGGACAGCGTCGCGCCCAGCGCTTCGCGCACCGCCAATGCCGACAGGAAGGCAGCGAGCCCGAAGACGAACCCCGCCCACCTGCTGCGGCGCAGGGTTTCCAGTCTGGCGGCGAGACTCATATCGGAATTCCGGCTCGATCGTCGTGCCCCCACATGGCGCATCCATAGCGCCGACGCCGCGGCGGCCATGTGTCATAGGACGCAACCGGGGAACAAATCTCGTCCTCCCGCGTTACCCGCCGTCACGCTATGAAGCATCCCAACTGTCCACGCTGCCCGCTGCGCCGTTCCGCCGTGTTCAAGCCGGTGGACAGAGCGACGCTGTCCGTCATCGAGAAGATGAAGACGAACCACCAGCGGGTGCCGGCCGGCCGGGAGGTGATCCGCGAGGGCGATGCCGACCCCCGCGTCTACACGCTCTATTCGGGCTGGGCTTTCCGATACAAGACGCTGTCGGACGGCCGCCGGCAGATCCTGAACTTCCTGATGCCGGGCGACCTGATCGGCTTCCAGGCGCAGATGTTCGATGTCGCCCCACATGCCGTGCAGACGCTGACCGAGGCCGAACTCTGCGTCATGTCGCGCCGGTCGATCTGGAACCTGTTCGAGACCAGCCCCGAACTCGCCTTCGATGCCACCTGGCTGACGGCGCATGAGGAAGGCGTGGTGGACGACAACCTCCTGACCGTCGGCCGGCGCAACGCCACCGAGCGGATCGCCGCGCTGCTGATGTATCTCTACCGCCGCGCGCGGGCGATCGACCTGCTCGAGCAGGACGCATTGGCCTTGCCGATCACGCAGGCGCATATCGCCGACGCCCTCGGCCTTTCGCTGGTGCATACCAACAAGTCGCTCCGCCGGCTGCACCACCTCAACATCTGCCATTTCAGCCATGGCCGGCTCGTCATGCTCGACCCGCACGCGATGCGGACCATGGCCGATTATTTCGACAGTCCGGTCGGCCGGCGGCCGCTGATCTGAATGATTCCGATATTGCCCGGGCCGGGCGGCGGCGGGCGTCCTATACTGCAGGCGATCGGACGGATGTTGCTTCGGGGTCGGATTGTCATGCCGCGTGGTATCGTGAGATTTTGCAGGGGAACCGTGGATCGGCTCGATGCCGCAAGGCCGGTTTGCCGCTGATGTCCGGGGTTGACCTCGGCGCGCTCCGCGCCGGCGCGGCGGCCGCGATGTCCGGCGGCCGCTCGGCCGATGCCAGCGAGATGCTGCGGCGGATACTGGACTTGGCGCCGGACGATCCGGCGGCGCTCGGCATGCTGGGCGTCGCGCAGGTACAGCTCGGCCAGATGGTCGAGGCGGAGCGGACGCTCTCCCGTGCCGCGTCGCTCAGCCCTGGCGACATCGCCATCCGTTTCAACCTCGGCTGCGCGCGGCGCATCCTGGGATTGCCCGGTGCGGCGGCCGAGTTCGAGGCGGTCCTGTCCCTCAATACCGGTCATCTCGGCGCCTGGATGAACCTCGCCGATCTGTTTCTCGAGGCCGGAGCGGCGGAGGCGGCCAGGCTGGCCTATGCGCGGGCCGCGGAACTGGCGCCCCGGATTCCGGAACCCCTGTTGGGCATTGCGCGCGCCGCCAATGCGCTGCAGGCCTTCGATGAAGCCGAGGCGGCCTGCCGGCGCGCGATCGCCGTCGTCCCGGGCTTCGCCCAGGCCTGGATCGCCCTCGGCCGCGCCCATCTCGGCAGGCATCGCCTTCAGGATGCGGAAGCGGCCTTCCGCCAGGCGCTGGGCTTCGCCGGGGCCAACCCGGATGTCGTCGCGGCGGTGCGCGAACTCCTCGTCTCCATCGGCGCACCGGTCGACGGCCAATAGGCATCGGGATTCACGGTTCCGCCCGGCTGCCGGCGAGGTGACCCGGGCGATCGCCGCCCGCGGGATACGAAGAGAGACCTAGCGGCGCGGCGTGCCGGCGAGCATCGCCCTCACCATCGCCAAGGAGGCATCCGCACACGCCGCTCCGATGGTATCGGGCGAGACGGTGACGGGGACGGCCGAATCACTCAGGCGTTCCCGCCACCAGCGCCTTGGCGATGGCGGCACCCGCCTCGGAGCAGGATACGCCCGTGCCCAGCGAGAGAATGAGCGGAAGGAGTCCGGCCCCGTCGAGTCCAGCACCCCTTCCCTCGGAGGTCGAGGTGCCAATCGCCTGCCGGTTGCGAGTATCCCAGACCCTGACCACGAGGCGCGTGTCCACCGTATAGAAGCCGCGGCCATAGCAATGAACGAGGATGCATTGTCCGGGTATGCCGACAGGGGACTCCATCCGGCTGGCAAAGACGAGGATCAGGTAACGTGTGCCGATTTCGCTCAGCCGCCCCTGGATCAGGGGCCGAGCGAGGAGGTTCCCGATATCCTCCTGGTATCTCGGCTTGGTCGTGCCCTCCATCCAGGGATAGAGCGCATCCTGAAACGCGGCGCGCTCGATTCTGCGCGCTCTCGGCACCTCGCGCTCCAGCACTCTGCGGATGCACTCGGCGGCATCCTCGTGTTCCTTCATGTCGGGAACCTCGGGGAACACGACATAGCCGTCCTGTCCCGCCATGGGCGGAAACGGGACGCGATCACCGGTTCCGCCCTGGCTCCACGCGGCCCCCCACGGCATCCCCGCGAGCATCGCCACGACGACCGCGCGCAGAAACCGCAGCGGTGTCTTCATGATGTCTTCCCTGACCTGGCGCCGGCCGACTGCTCGATCCAGCGCAGCAGCGGCTCGCTGCGCGACAGCTCGACCAGAATCTCTGCCGCTGCGTCGCGCACGGCGATGTCGAGCCAGCGTGCTTCCGGGTTGTGCGGTGCTGCGGTGCCGGTGCTCGCGATACTCGCCAGTTCCGATGTATCGGGACGGCGGAGCGTAACGGCGTAGCGGATCTGAGCGCCACCCCCGTATACCAACTGCTCGATGCGTGGTTCGATGAGCAGTCGTGCAGCGGCTGGGACTGGGTCACCGGATCTGATCACTTGCACCGAGGCGAAGGCATCGCTCAGGACGGCCTGCAACAGCCGACTGTGAAAGTCACCGAAGTCGAGGTCGAAGTTCGTGATCACCCTGGGGTTGCCGCGATCATAAGCGGTGTGTGTGCCGACTGCCCTGTGATGCGCGATGTCCGGGCCGATGAGCAAGACAGCATCGATCGGCAGGCGTTCGTAGAGCCGGGCCGGAGGCATCGCCGGCAGCGTCTTGAGCGAAACGCTGCGGGTCTCAGGGCCGCAGGCGGCGAGCAGGAGAAGCGCCGCGCCGGACAGGGCCGCGGCAAGGGCAAGGCGAACAACCCGCATGCAATCAACCGGCGATTCGAATGGCGACAGCTAATTCTTAGATTGCCGCCGGTGCTTTCCCAAGCCCTTTCGCCTCACGCCGTCTTCTGCACGGTGATCTTCAGCTCGCCGATCATCGCCTCGCGCATGACGAACTTCTGGATCTTGCCGGTGATGGTCATCGGGAAGCCGTCGACGAAGCGGACATAGCGCGGCACCTTGTAATGCGCGATCTGGCCCCGGCAGAAGGCGCGGATCTCCTCGTCGGTCGCCGTTTCGCCTTCGCGCAGCTTGATCCAGGCGCAGATCTCCTCGCCATACCTGTCGTCGGGCACGCCGATCACCTGAACGTCCTGCACCTTCGGATGGCGGTACAGGAACTCCTCGATCTCGCGCGGATAGACGTTCTCGCCGCCCCGGATCACCATGTCCTTCAGCCGGCCGACGATGTTGACATAGCCGTCCGCATCCATCGTCGCGAGGTCGCCGGTATGCATCCAGCCGGCGACGTCGATCGCCTCGGCGGTCTTCTCGGGGTCGCCCCAGTAGCCCTGCATCACCGAATAGCCCCGGGTGCAGAATTCGCCGGTTTCGCCGCGCGGCACGATGCGCCCCTCGGCATCGACGATCTTGATCTCGATATGCGGCTGGGCGCGGCCCACGGTGGAGACGCGATGCTCGATCGAATCGGTGGTCGAGCTCTGGGTGGAGACCGGCGAGGTCTCGGTCATGCCGTAGGCGATGGTCACCTCGGCCATGTGCATCCGGTCGATCACCCGCTTCATCACCTCGATCGGGCAGGGGGAGCCCGCCATGATCCCGGTCCGCAACAGCGACAGGTCGAACTTCGCGAAATCGGGATGGTCGAGTTCGGCGATGAACATGGTCGGCACGCCGTGGAGCGCCGTGCATTTCTCCTCCTGCACCGCCTGCAGGGTGGAGAGCGGATCGAAGGCTTCCGCCGGATAGACCATGGTCGAGCCATGCGTCAGGCAGGCGAGATTGCCCAGCACCATGCCGAAGCAGTGGTAGAGGGGGACGGGGATGCAGAGCCGGTCTTCCGGCGAGAGCTTCATCGCCTCGCCGATGAACCAGCCGTTGTTCAGGATGTTGTGGTGGGTGAGTGTCGCCCCCTTGGGAAAGCCGGTGGTGCCCGAGGTGAACTGGATGTTGATCGGATCGTCGAATTGCAGCTTGCCGGCCAGATCCGCGATGCGGTCGGCTTCCGCCTTGCCGCCGCGGCCGAAGAGATCGGCGAAGTTCAGCATGCCGGGCGTCCTGTCGCCGCCCAGCCTGATGATCCAGCGCAGGTCCGGGATCGCCTTCGCGCGCAACTGGCCCGGGGTGGCGGAGGCGAGTTCGGGGCAGAGGTCCTGCAGGATCGCGATGTAGTCGCTGGTCTTGAGCGCGGGCGAGGTTATCAGTGCCTTGCAGCCCACCTTCTTCAGCGCGTATTCGACCTCGGATCGGCGATAGGCCGGGTTGATGTTGACCAGCACCAGCCCGGCCTTGGCGGTGGCGAACTGGGTCAGCACCCATTCGGAATTGTTCTGCGACCAGATGCCGATGCGATCACCCGGTTCGAGGCCGAGCGCCAGCAGGCCGGCGGCCATGTCGTCGACCCGGGCCTTCAGCTCGCCCCAGCTCCAGCGCACGTCCTGGTGGCGGACCACCAGTGCCTCGCGGTCCGGCCAGCGGGCGGCCGCGTCGTCGAAGAAGTTGCCGATGGTCTCGCCGATCAGGGGCGTGGTCGATGTCCCGTGGGCATAGGACAGGGCCGGGTCCGCCATGTGAGCCTCCCATTGTCGTTGGGCGCATCGTAGCGCCGGCTGCGGCGGCGGCAATGCCGTGGGTTTACGCGACCGCCGGTGTCGGCTAAGAGCCAGGACATGAACGCGCTTTCCCGCCGCCACCTGCTCTCCGCCGGCCTCGTCCTGGCGCTGCCGGCGCTGCCCGCCTGCGCCCAGCCGGCCCCGGCTGCGCTGCCCACCACCACGCTCGAGATCGTCACCGCCGGCGGACGGCACCGCTTCAAGGTCGAGCTGGCGCTGACCCCCGAGCAGCAGTCGCAGGGGCTGATGTACCGCCGCGAGCTCGCCGCCGATGCGGGCATGCTGTTCGACTACGGCGCCGAGCGGGGCGGCATCGCCATGTGGATGAAGAACACCTTCATCCCGCTCGACATGCTGTTCATCAGGGGCAATGGCGAGATCCTGAACATCGCCGAGCGGACGGTGCCGCAATCGCTCGCCACCATCCCGGCGGCGGGACCGGCCCGGGCCGTGCTGGAGGTGAACGGCGGCACGGTCTCGCGCCTCGGCATCCGGCCCGGCGACAGGATCGTGCATCCCCTGTTCGGCAACGCGCCCAAGTGACCCCGCCGACCGACCCGCCGGAAGGCTTCGAGCCCTATGTGACCCGCGGGCAATGGGGCCTCAATATCGGGGCGCTCTGGCAGAAGACCACCGAAGCGGGCTTCGTGCGCGCCGTGCGGATCGGCGAGGGGCATCTGAACGCCGCCCATATCGCGCATGGCGGCTTTCTCTGCACCTACATGGATTCGACCCTGGCCAAGGCGATCCAGCACGACTGCGCGGGGCGCACCGGCTTCACCGTGAGGATGACCACCGATTTCATCTCGCCGGCCCGGCGCGGCGACTGGCTGGAGGGCCGGGCCCGGGTCACGCGCGAGACGCGCCAGCTCGCCTTCGTCGAGGGGGAACTGTCGGTCGGCGGCCGCCGGGTGATGACGGCGTCGGGCGTCTTCCGCCTGCACGATGCCGAGCGTTCGGCGCGGCTGAACCGGGGCTGACGCGCCGCCGCCTGGCCCATGCGGCCTAGTCCGTTCGGCCGTGCCCGACAGTCCTCGTTAACCGCTATCATGATCAATGCGGCGGATACGCAAACCAGTGACGGTCGACGAGGCCGATGTCCGGGCAGAACCTGCAGGCGGAAACCCCTGAGCGGCGGATCTGGGCCATGCCCGTCGCCGTGCTCGTCCTGCTTCTCGCCCTGTTCGGCGGCCTGCTGGCGGGCCAGCTCTTCTACCTCCGCCAGGACCGGCTGAACGAGGCCCGCCGCGAGGCGGTGGATCGCGCGCAGGTCGTGGCCCAGCACGCCGCCCGCACCATCGAGAGCAGCGACATGATGCTGCGCACCGTCGCCGCCGTCTTCGCCGGCATGGAAGCGCCGCTCGATCGCGGCGACCGCCGCCTGCACGACCTCCTGAAGTCCCTTTCCGCCCGCGCGCCGGCGATCCGCTCCATCGTCATCGTCGACCCCGGGGGCGAGGTGGCGCATGACGGGACCGCCTTTCCGCCGCGCCAAATGAACGCCACCGACCGGCAATACTTCCGGGTCGCGCGGGACGAGCCGGCCGCCGGCCTGTTCATCGGCCCGGCGATTCGGAGCCGGATCTCCGGCGAATGGGTGATCACCCTCAGCCTTCGCCTGGAGGATCGCCAGGGCCGTTTCGCCGGCGCCGCGGTCGCGACCTTCGAGTCCGCCTATTTCGACCGTTTCTACGGCGGCCTGCGCCAGGGCGATTCGGGGCATGTCGAACTGTGGCACGCCGACCGGCGGCTGGTCGCCCGCCACCCCTTCGACGAACGGCTCTACGACAGTCCCGATGCCGAATCCGAGGCGGTCTGGTCGGTGCTCGGGGCCGGCGCAGAGGGGATTGCGGGTTTCGATGCCGGACCCGGCAAGGGAGCCTCCTTCGTCGCCTATCGCCGGGTCGAGCACTATCCGCTGCTCGCCACCGTGATGCTGCGGCTGGACGAGGCGCTGGCCGGCTGGGGCCGGCTCGCCCGCAACCTCGGCCTCGGCTACCTGCTCTTCGCGGCGGCCGGTGCCGCCGCGACGGTGCTGGTGATCCGCCAGCGGCGCATCCGGGCCGAGCTGGCGGGCTTTCGCGACCGCGCGGCGATCCAGTTCCGCCGCCAGTTCGAACAATCCTCCGATGCGCAGTTCCTGGTGCGCCCGGGCCGTCTGCTGGACTGCAATGCCGCCGCCGTCGCCCTGTTCCACGCCCCGGACAAGGCGGCGCTGCTCGCGATGCACCCCTCGGCGATCTGGGCCGAGCGGCTCGCCGACGGCAGGCCCACGGCGGAGGCCCTGGCCGAGGTCCAGGCCGTGGCCCGCCGGACGGGGTTCAACCGCTTCCCCTGGCGCGGCCGGCGTCTCGACGGCGAGGAGTTCCCGGCCGAGGTGACGCTCACCCCGGTGACGAGCGAGGCCGAGGGCGCGCTCCTGGCGGTATGGCGCGACCTCACCGCGGAAGAACGGCAGGCCAAGGCCCTGGGCGACAACCTGCTGCTGCTCGACACCACGTTCAGGAATCTCTCCCAGGGCCTCTGCGTGTTCGCCGCCGATCACCGCCTGGTCGCCTGGAACGCCCGCTTCGCCGAACTGCTCGACGTGCCGCCCGAACTCCTCGCCGCCGGCACCACCTTCGAGGACATCGTCCGCCACATGGCGGCCGCCGGCGAGTACGGCCCGGGCGAGGTCGAGGCGATCGTCGCCGCCCGCACGCTCGATGCCTTTTCCGGCCGGCCGGCCGAGTTCCGGCGCGACCGGCCCGACGGCCGCGTCATCCAAGCCTCCGGCCGGCCGATGCGGGGCGGCGGCTTCGTCACCCTCTACAGCGACATCACCGAACTGGAACTCGCGCGCCGCGGCGCCGAGACGGCGGAAGCGCGGCTGCGGTCGGCGGTCGAGGCGCTCGATGCCGCCTTCGTCGTCCTCGACCGCGAGGACCGGCTGGTGCTCTGCAACAGCCGCTACCTGCAGTTCCTCGGCCTCTCGCCCGACCAGGCCCGTCCGGGCATGACCTTCCGCGAGATCCTGCACGCGGCCGACGGCGGCAATGTCAGCGCGCTGCGCGATCCGCCGAGCCGCAGCGAGCGGGTCGAGGCGCGCGTCGCGCGGCTGCGCAGCGGCGAAGGCCCCTTCGAGGTGCAGCTGCACGACGGGCGCATCATGCTGGCGAGCGACCGGGTGATGGACGACGGCAGCATCGTCGGTCTGCGCACCGACATCACCGAGCAGAAGCGCCAGGCCGCCCAGCTCGCCCGTCATGTCGGCGAGCTGGAAGCCTCGCGCGCGCTTCTCGTGCGCCAGGCGGCCGACCTCTCGATGCTGGCCGAGGAATACGCCGCCGCCAGGACGCAGGCCGAAGCGGCCAATGCGGCGAAGACCCAGTTCCTCGCCATGATGAGCCACGAGATGCGCACACCGCTCGGCGGGATCGTCGGCATGCTGGAACTGCTGGCCACGAGCCGGCTCGAAACCCAGCAGCGGCGCTGGGTGAAGATGGGCCGGGAATCGGCCGACCTCCTGCTGGCCGTGATCGACGACGTGCTGGACGTGGCGAAGCTGGAAGCCGGCCGGATCGAACTCGAGAGTGTGGATTTCGCGATCGATTCCCTGGTCGAGGGGGTCTGCGAGATGCTCTCGGCCCGGGCCCAGGCGGCCGGCGTCACGCTGTCGGTGAGCCGCGACCCGGCGCTGCCGCACTGGCTGCGCGGCGATCCGACCAGGCTGCGCCAGGTGCTGCTGAACCTGGCCGGCAACGCGGTCAAGTTCACGCAGGGCGGCCGCGTCTCCATCGGCCTCGGCTTCCGCGCCGGCGGCCGCGACCGGGTCCGCGTCGAGGTGGCCGATACCGGCATCGGCATCCCCGAACACGCGCTCACCCGCATCTTCGACCGTTTCACCCAGGCCGATCTCACGACCACGCGGCGCTTCGGCGGCACCGGCCTCGGCCTGTCGATCTGCAAGCAGCTGGTCACCCTGATGGGCGGCGAGATCGGCGTCGCCAGCACGCTGGGCGAGGGCAGCCGCTTCTGGTTCGAAATTCCGCTCAGCGCCGGGGCGCCACCACAGCAGGCCCTCGCCGCCCCCGGCGGCGAGGCGGCGGCCCGCCTGCCGGCGCTCGACATCCTCCTGGCCGAGGACAATGCCATCAACCAGATGCTGGTGCGCTCCATGCTGGAGAATGCCGGCCATCGCGTCGTGGTCGCCGCCGATGGCGCCGCGGCGGTGGCGGCGGTCGAAGACGGCCGCTTCGACGTCGTGCTGATGGATGGGCATATGCCGGTCATGGACGGGATCGCCGCCACCCGCGCCATCCGGGCCCTGCCGCCGCCCCGGCGCGACGTCCCGGTCATCGCCGTGACGGCGGATGCCCTCAGCATCGAGCGCGACCGCTATCTCGCCGCCGGCATGAACGACGTGGTGACCAAGCCGATCGATTTCACCCGTCTCTTCGCCGTCATCGCCCGCGCGCTCGCCGGCACCGCTGCCGCGCCGGTGCGCGAGGCGGCGCGTGACGTGCCGCCGCCGGCCCCCGGTCCGGCCGGCGGGCCGTTCGACGAAAGGCATCTCGCCCTCCTGCGCGAATCGGTCGGGGCCGCCGGGCTGCGGGATCTCCTGGCCGTGCTGCCGGAAGGATTGAGCGAGGCGGAGGCGGCGATCGGCCGGGCGGCCGGCGCGGGCGACCTGCCGGCGCTGGCGCGCGAGGCGCATACGCTGCGCGGCTTCGCCGCCAATCTCGGTGCCGCCGGCATCGCCGAAGTCGCCGGGCGCATCGAAAGCGCCGCCCGGTCCGGCGCGCCGCCCGGCGGCCTGCTGGAGGATCTGCATGCGATGGCGGCCGAGACGCGCCTGGCACTCGACCGCGCCTTCTCCGCCCGCTGAGCCGGCGGGCCGTGATTGCCCACTTCCGGCTATTCGGCTAAACCCTTCTGCGATCGCGGTCTGTCGCGGTGCGGGGCGTGGCGCAGTCTGGTAGCGCGGCTGCTTTGGGAGCAGTAGGTCGCTGGTTCGAATCCAGTCGCCCCGACCATGGCTGGCCGCGCCGGTCGAGACCCGAGCCTGACGCTAGGACAAGCATGACGCAGCCCGTCGCCCGCATCCACAAGCCCGCCAAGACCGCGATGCAGTCGGGCAAGGCGCTGACCCATGACTGGGTGCTGGAATACGAGCCGGTGGAAGCCCGCTTCATCGATCCGCTGATGGGCTGGACCGGCACCCACGACACCCGCGGCCAGCTCCGCCTGCACTTCGAGACCCGTGAGGCGGCCGTGGCCTATGCCAAGGCGCGCGGCATCCCCTACGAGGTGGAGGAGCCCAAGGCGCACCGCATCCGCCGCCGCGCCTATGCCGACAATTTCAGTTTCTTCCGCATCCGCTGACGGAGGCGGTAGGCGCCCTTAGCTCAGCTGGATAGAGCACGCGCCTTCTAAGCGCGGGGTCGTTGGTTCAAGTCCAACAGGGCGCGCCAAATGTTCTAACTATTTTAATGACTTACGAGAGAGTGAGCGGCTAGGTTGTGTTACACTGTAGCGCTTTCTTCGCCGGGGCAACGCTGGGGCAACACGAAATTGTGGAGAAGGCCGCGAAGGGAGCTACGTCGATGCGGCCAGCGAGAGGAGGCTTAATTGCTTGGAAGAGCGACGGAGGGATGAGGCTGAGCGGCGAGCAAGGACGGTTATGCAGCGACTTCTGACCTAGACTAGTGAAGCCTGAGCCCGGTCTTGCTCTTTGCCTTCGTCTTCATGGAAGCTTGTTGATGCATTGTGACCAACTGCTTCGCCAGCATGGCACTCAGCATTTTCTCCATGGCAGAAACGTCTACCTTACCTCCCTTAGCAGCAACGTCAGCTTTACCCAGCGCTCTGTAGTAGGGACTCTTATCCGCAGCGATTTGCTCTGGGATGGTTTCTCGACCAGGGAGCCGGTATCCTAAGTGTATACATAGTACGAGGTACGCTACAGCGCGTGCGGTGCGGCCGTTGCCATCTGTGAATGGATGAATCCAGTTCATCCGCCACATGACGTAAGCACACAGGTGAAGCGCCGTCTTGGCCTTCCATTGTTTGTTGACGTAGGTACACATCTCCTCCATCAGCCCGGCGACGAGGAACGCATCGGGTGGCGTGTGTGCGCTACCGCCAATCTTCACGACGCCGGGTCGGTACGTCCCTGCCAAGCCGTCGAGGCCTTCTAACGCCTGTTGGTGGAGCTGGAGGATGTAAGACGTTTCGAGCCGGAACTTGCGTCCCGGCTCGATGAAGGTCTCTATCATGCGGATCGTGAGGTCGAACTGCTTGACCGCGTTCAATGCCTCAAGATTCGCTCTCTCGCGTGGGTCGATAACGAGAGTGGGTTGAGCGGCAATCGTGTGTCGCTCAGCCGTAGGCTTTTTAGGCACGTTTCGCCTGCACAGTAGCCGCCTGTTGCGCCACCATGCGCCTTGTCACCAAGCTGTTCTCGATCTTGGCGTTACCGTAGGCGAAGCTCTGCCGTTGCGCTTCACGATCAGCTTTCGACATTTCCACATTCCGAGCTGTCGTCAGTAGCTTCTTCAGTTCCTTTGTCATCCTCTAGACCTCCTCGCTTCCCCCTGACGCCTTATCGCGACGCCGCACCGCTGTCGGTAGGTCACGGCGATCTTAGGACTCAGCAATCAGGTGTCAATTCATCCCGGCTCAACGGCCACAAGATAATGTGGTTCCTCGTACCGATCCGCCAAGAGTTGGGATATGCGCGTTTCGTCTCAGCAGCTTTGCGCCCGACAGTTGACAGTGGGTTACCGGCGTCGGCGCCAGCGAACCTCGTTCGGAGGCTCTCAGAGCGGCTTCTCTTCCGTTTCGCGGCCAGCAAGGATTCCTTACGCAGCCAGCCGACGCCTGTTGGATCGCCTGATGGCTTCCGTTAGCCGGAGGCCTTCTAGAGCCCTTAGGTGATCCAACAGGCGTCGGTCGGCGAGGATCTCGCTCGCGCCAACGCAGCGCACCAACTTCTCGATCGCGCCATCAATGCTGGTCACGATCGCGGATTGCACCGCGCGATCAGCGGCGGTCCGACGTTGCTCCAAGTTGGCGCGCAGCTCGGGCCGCCCTTCGGCATCGAGCGCCAGCAACTCGCATTCCAGGCCCTCCCGCAAAGCGACGGCCGCGAAGATGGGATCGTCCGGCAGTTCGCCGGACCGCTCCCGCCAGGTCTGAAAGTCTCCGTCACACAGATGGCGCACGCGCCAGCCGTTGCCCTGCATGAACCACTGATAGACGGCAAGGGGCTTGCCGCCATCGTCGCGGAGCTGGACGATCGGGCCGCTGGGATAGGCCCACGCAACGGATTTGCTCTCGCAAGCGGCTGGGACACTGCCCGCCATGATCCGCCGCCGATCGTGGGCCGCTATGGCGCGGCGGATCAGCTCCTCCCCGCGACCGAGGATCTTGTCTCTGCCTAACCTCGGCTCCCGCCATTTCCTTGCACACGGGGAGTGGCCGGTATGCCGGCGCTGTCTGGAACGCCGCGCTGCCGCCGCCGTTGTGCCTGCGACATGGAACCGACGGAGCATGCGAATGCGCGATGAACCGGAACGGCGAGGCCCGGCCGACGATCGGGTGAACAGTGGCCCGGAAGGGTTGAAGCGCAAGCCGGACGACAAGCCCGAGAAGGCCCCGCGGCCGGTGGAGGATGTGGAGCGGCCGGCGATCCCGGAAAAGACCGTTAGGCCGGCGAGGTCATAGCGCCTCCGGTGGCGGCCTACCTCTCCAGCCTGTCCGGTAGCGGATCCTCTTGTCGCGGCGGCCGCAGAATACGCGCCTCGCGCGGTGTCAACTGGCCCGACAGTCTGTACCCCGGGGATGGCGGCGTGGACGCGGTCATCCCGGCTCGCCTTCGGCCGGCACGTTCCCGGCCGGGGCATCGTTGCCACGATGGGCGAGAAAGATGCGCTTGACGATACTCGCCAGCTGCTGCCCGAGCGACTCCTGGAGTTCCACGACTGCCGGTGTGCCGCCAGCGGTATCCTGATCGTCGTTCTCGTCCATGGGTGCCTCCATCCGTCAGCCTGCGCTAAACGGTCGGAGTGCCGCCCGGGTTCCGGCCGGGTATCCGGAAATCTCTCCTGCCCGGGACTGCCGCCTTCGCTCAGACCGCCTTCCCGGCTTCTTCCTGTGCTGCGCGATGAAGCTCGTCCGCGGCCTCGCCGATCTTTTCCCAGCGGGCGGCACCCTCCGGGTCGCCCGCCCGGCGGACCGCCGCGGCGTTCAGCAGGGCCCGCGTTCTCGCGCCGAGACCGTAGCGTTCTATGAGCCTGCGCGCCGCCCGCAACGCCGCCTGTCGATCATCCACGGTTCAGCTCCCCCAGGGCGCGCAGGATCGCATCGCCCGGGCCCGCGCGTCGATCTGCCGAATGGGCTATGCGCGGGCTGGCCGCGCCGCCACCCGGGTGGCGGAGTCGATAATTGCCGGTCGAGGGGCTAGGGTGCGGATGCAACCGGGTAGAGGGGATCGGGATGGCGGCGCCAGACCAGCCTTCGCATGTGCATCCAGCGGGAACGTCCGGCGCCGCCACGCAGCCGGGATCGGTCGCGTCCGCCGGCCTGCCCGCCGCCATGCCCGCGCGCGGCGAGGAGGCGGTGGGGCTCTGGCCGATCGTCGCCCTCGCCTTCGCCGCGCTGGTGCTCGCCGTGTTGTGGAAGAAGAACGGCGGCTTGCGTTTCTTCCCCCGGCGGCCTCCCGCCGCAATGGCCCCACCGGCCGGCGCCCCGCCGGTGCTGGGCCCGACCCCGCGCGACCTTCCCGACCGCGGGGCGTGACTGCCCGTCGCCGTGGAGCGGCCTCTCAAGGGTCGCACAAAGGATAATACAATTTTATACATTGTTAGCGATTCTCGGGCGTTCGGGTGGAAGCGCGGTGATGCCGGTGAACGGCAGTTGCCATCGGCTGCCCCCGATTGTCTTTCAGTTGCGAGCGAGGATGCGGGCATGCCGGCAGAGGAGGGAGACGGGCTTCGTGCCGATATCCTCGGCCGCATCGGCAGCCCGCCGCTGCACCGGCTCTACGACTACTGGGCGGCGCGCTGTCGCGCCGGCCGCCTGCCGGGCCGCCGCGATATCGATCCGCTCGAACTCGGCTTCGTGCTCGGCAGTCTCCTTCTGGTCGATGTGCTGCGCGATCCGCTGCGCTTCCGCTACCGCCTGACCGGCACCCATATCGAAGACGTCATGCGGATCCATGGCCGGACCGGCACCATGGTCGACGAGCACCCCGATCCCACCTTCCGCAAGGCGGCGGTTGCCCGCTATGCCGAAGTGGCGCAGTCGGGGCGTCCGGTCTCGGCGCGGCGCGACGCGCTGATCGACGACCGCATCCGCTCCTACGACCTGCTGATGTTGCCGCTGGCCGCCGACGGGATCACCGTCGACATGGTGCTCGTCGGCATGTGGATACATGCGCCCTGATCGCTCGGGCACCGCCCACGGCAGGCGGCGTCAGCCGGAATCGGCCTGCGCCGCCGTTTTGGCCCGGTCGCTCGCCCGGTCCGCGCGGCGGCGGCCGGCGGGCGGCGGGCTGCTCACCTCGACTCTGACGCTCATGCCCTGGAAGGCGGATGCGGGGCCGGTGAAACTGCCCGCGACCGGGATCGCCTGCGCGGCGTCGCGCGCCACCGCCACGCGGATCAGGTTGGCCGATCCCACCAAGCCGTTTGTCGGGTCGTATTCGACCCAGCCGGCGCCCGGCAGGTAGACGTCGAGCCAGGCATGGGTCGCACCGGCGCCCTGAATGGCGGGCCCGCCGGCGGCAGCCGCGTCCAGCGCCGGGTCGTAGAGATACCCGGTGACGAATCGGGCGGCGAAGCCGAGTGCCCGCAGTGCCTCGATCATCAGCAGCGCGAAGTCGCGGCAGGTGCCGGCGCCGCGCTCCAGCGTCTCCAGCGGGGGTTGTGTGCCCTCGGCGTCGCGGGCCATGTAGGTGAAGCCGGTCTTGATCCCCGTATTGATGTCGCCCAGCAGCGCCACCGTGTCGGTGACGTCGCCGCGCACGAAGCCGCGGGCCCAGTCGGCCAGCTGGCCCTTGGGGTCGGGGTGGTGCAGTTCGAGCAGCCGGCCCAGATCGGCGCGCTCGGGCGCGCTGTAGATGAAGGGATAGCGGCTGGCGGCGGCGTCCAGCTCGAAGACCGGCCGCTCCGGGGCGTAGAGCTCCAGGTCCAGCCGGCTTTCGATCAGCAGGCTCTGTCCCGGCCGATCGAAGCGGGCGATGGCGATCGAATTGCCGAACACGTCATGCACCCAGCGCAGGCTGGCCGGGGGTGACAGGGTCAGCGTCGCTTTGACCAGCCTGAGGTCGTGGCTGTCGCGCGGGCGCAGCATCAGCCGGTGTTCGCCGAACTCCACCGGTTCGGCATAGCTGTAGGTGGTGGCGTGGCGGACGGTCAGGCGTTTCACGGCGGCTATCCTACTGGGATCGGAAGCCCGAAACGCAGGCCCGGGCAAGCCGGTTCCCTCGCAGCTGCGCTACCGCTGCCGCTGCCGCTGCAGTCGTCGGACGATGCCGGCCGCGGCGGCGGCCGGCGCACCGTCACGGGCTGCGCGTCGCCGTTCCGACGCCGACGGCGGAATTGGTGCCGTCGGTGATCGACAGGATGTGGTCGGCGAACTTGGCGACGTCGCCGCCGTCGTTGCGGAGCGCCGCCAAGCCGTCGCAGGTGCCCATGCCGCAGGACCCGCTGCCGAAGAACACCGCCGGTGCTTCCGGGGGATCCATCGCATAGGTGCCCGACAGCGGCAGGCTGGCGCCGCTCACGGCCAGGGGGCCGCTCACGGTGATGCCGGTGAAGCCGCCCGTATAGGACATCGAGGCGAAATCCACCGTCAGCCCGAAATCATAGCTGCCGACCGTCATGCCGCCCTGGTCGAACATGGCGACGCCGGTCTGGCTGTAGGTGCCACTGCCCGTGGTGATGGCCAGAAGTTGGCTCACCAGTGTGATGTCCTCGAACTGCCCGCCGATGACCGAGCTGTCGCCACTTTCGAGACCGACCTCCGTCGTTTCCGTGGCCGTCGTCTCCACGACCGTATTGACCGAGGAGAGCCCGCTCAGCGTCTGCAGCGTGCTGCCGAGGTCGGCGCCGCCTGCGGTCCCGATCGAGGTGACCTGGCCGAGGCTGCCGGTGGGCGCGGCCGACGGGCCCGATCCGGATGCGGGCGGGTTGGCGCCGCCGCCCGAACCGCCCGATGGGCCGCTGCTCCCGCCGCCCGGCGCCGGCGCGTTGGCGGCCAGCGCGGCTTCCAGGCGCGCCAGCAGTGCCGCGTCGATGCGGATGATCTCGGGCCCGCCGGCGGTCAGCCGCACGGCGAAGCCGGCGCGGCGCAGTTCGGCGTTGCCCTGCGGGGTGAAGACGTCGACACCCGCCACCTTGTCGCCGGTCGTGTTGCCCCGGCCGGGGCCGGCCAGCGCGATGATCGTCTCGGCCGGGCCGACCAGGCCGAAGACCGCCGTGCCGCGCACGCCGATGGTGGCGGTCGGCGTCTTCACCACCATGTCGGTGGTCCGGTTGGCGGCGATCTTGCCGGAGACGAAGCGGAAGCCGCCCTTCAGGATGCTGGCGCCCACCTTGCCCGCGCCGGCCGCAGGGTCGTAGACGAATTCGTCGATGGTGAGCGCGCTGTCCGGGCCGATGGTGAAGGTGGTCTGGTCCAGCAGCATCACCTGCATGCCGGCATCCGGCTTCGACTGGATGCCGTCGCCCATGAAGACGGCATCGCCGCCCTTGTAGCCGATGCCGGTGGGCTGGCCCGACTTGCTCGCCGTGCGCAGGACTTCGCCCCGCACGCCGGCCGAGACGCCGGCCTTCTCGGCCGCGATGGCGGCGCTGGCGCCGAAGGCGGCGATGCCGAGGCCGGTCAGGATCGTCTTCATCGCAGTCATTTTCAGAACTCCCAGCGCTTGGTGAACAGCAGCTGTCCCGATACGTCGGTATAGGTGTAGTTGGTGATGTTCGAATCCTGGTGCGTTACCTGGGCCGCCACGCTCATCACCATGTCGCCTAGGCCGGTGCCGGCCACCTGCGGCATCCACACGACCAGCGGTACGCCGAAGACGACGCGGCCGAGCAGGATGACGTCCTCGCGCGTCTGCGGCGCGATGCGCGTATCCGCCTTCTTGTAGTCCTGCAGCGCCGCGGAGGCGGTCGAGACCAGGAACATGCCCTGGCCCAGCAGCCAGGTGTGCGACAGTTCCGCCCGGCCGTAGTCGTAGGAATTGAAGGCCTTGTTGGCGTCCTTGGTGGCGAGCGCCAGATTGCCGCGCAGCAGGTGCTGGGGGGCGAGGCGCCAGATCGCCCCGGCCTCGGCTTCGAACCGCTCGCCGCTGCGCTCGTGTGCGAGCGGCGCGATGGCGAAGCCGCCGACGCGGGTGCTGACGCGGTCGTAGTCCTGATGCTGGATCTCGCCCGCCGCATAGACGGTCCAGCTGTCGTCCAGCCGCCGGCGGATGTCGAGCTTGGCGCCGTAGGTGTCCAGATAGCCTTCGCCGCGCAGCAGGTAGTGGCCGTAGCTGAGGCTCGGGGTGAAGTCGGCGAAATTGGTGCGGTAGACGAAACCGGTCTCGGCGAAGAAGGCCTGCAGGTCCTGGCTGTCGACCTTGCGCTGTTCGGCGACATAGCCGCTCGCCTTCAGGAAATACTCGTGGCCCGCCTGGGCGCCGAGGTCGTGGCGCAGCTCGAAGCTCGCGATGGCGAGAAGGGCCGCGTCGGCGGTGCCGTCGGGGCTGACGAAGGTGAGGCCGCCGGCCACCCGCTTGTTCGAATCGGGGGCCGCGTCGCGGTTCGAGTTGAGCTGCCCGCCGAAGGTCAGCGTGGCGGCATAGCGGGTGCTGCGCTTGCGCCGGTCGATGTCGGCCAGCGTCTTCTCGATCTCGGCGCGCAGGCTGTCCGGCATCGGCTGGGTCAACAGCGCCTTCAACTCGCGCTCGGCCTCGTCGGTATTGTCCAGACGCACCAGCACCACGGCATAGAGGAGGCGCACCCGCTGCAGCTCCGGCCGGGTCAGCAGGATGCGCTCCAGTGTCGTCATGGCGCCCTTCAGGTCGCCCTCGGCGATCTGGCTCTGCGCGAAGCGGTAGTTCAGGTCGAGGTTGTCGGGATCGGCCAGCACCTGCTCGAAGGTGACCCGCTCGGCCGGCACCGGTTCGCCGCGCGCGGCGGCGCTGCCCTGGCGCACCGCCTCGATCGTCCGCCGCTCGGCCTCGGCCGGTTCGTCGGCGCCGTCCAGCACCACCTGCGCCCATGCCGCCCCGCCGGCCGAACCCGCCAGCGCCGCGATGATCGCCGCCCGACTCCAAATCCCCCACACCCGCATTCCGACCCCGTCACGCACCGTTGCCAAAGGCGCCCGGACCATAAGCCGTGCCGGGCTCCGCTTCCAAGTCCTCAAGCATCACATTTTCCCGCTTTGGTTAATATTTTCACCGGCCTGGTCATGGTGAAGGACGGCCGAGCGCTGGATTGCGCCTGGACCGGGCGAGAGGGGCCTCTACCGCCGCCTTTCCTGCCGCCAAACCCATGGAAGGTCGAACCGGCCGGCCCAAAGTCCGCGCTTCGCCGCCTTGGCGGCGGCCTCTTCGTCCAGGTATTCCGCCCCTTCCTCGGGATGGGCCAGCGCCCAGCCACGGCGCACCATCTCGGCATTCAGCTCTCGCTCGGCTGCCCAGCATGTGGCGGGCAGGCTGCGATCGGGGTCGGGGCCGGCCCTCGCCTCGCACTGGACGGACAGGCGAAAAGTCATGTCTTCCAAGGCGTTGAGCGCAGCGAGGCCGCAGGAATAGGGCGCGCCGCTGACGGTGGCGCAGCGCTGCTCGATATCCGGCGTCTCGATGCCGAAGAGCCGTACCTTGACGCCGCCGCGGCACTGGCCCTGCTCGATCCGGACGCCCACGAACAGCGTGCTGCCGTCGCGGATGCAGGCGGGGCCGGCGACCGGTTCCTGCGCCCGGGCGGAAAGGGCGAGCAGCAGGAACAGGAGCACGAGCATTCGCATGCCGATAGGATAGCGCGTCTTTCCAGGCATCACCGGATTGGAGTAGAGACGGGGAATCATGACGAACGACACGCCCGGCCCCACCTCCCATACCTTCTTTTCCCAGCGGCTCAGGCTGCACTACGTGGATTGGGGCAACCCGACCGCGCCGCCGCTGCTGCTGGTGCATGGCGGCCGCGATCACTGCCGCAACTGGGACTGGGTGGCGAGCGCGCTCAGGAAGGACTGGCACATCATCGCGCCGGACCTGCGTGGTCACGGCGACAGCCAGTGGTCGCCCGACGGCAACTACACGATGGCGGGATACGTCTACGACCTGGCGCAGCTGATCCACCAGCAGAAGCTGGCGCCCGTGACCATCGTCTCGCATTCGCTGGGCGGCAACATCTCGCTGCGCTACACCGGTATCTATCCGGAAAACGTGAGGAAGATCGTCGCCATCGAAGGCCTCGGGCCGGGGCCGAAGATGCTGGCCGAGCGCGCCGGCAGGAGCATCGACGAGCGGATGCGGAGCTGGATCGACGAGCAGCGCGGCCTCTCCGGCCGCCTGCCGCGCCGCTATGCCTCGATCGAGGAAGCCTTCAAGCGCATGCAGGGCGAGAACAAGCACCTGACGCCCGAGCAGGCGCGTCACCTCACCGTCCAGGGCGTGAACCAGAACGAGGACGGCACCTACAGCTGGAAGTTCGACAACTACGTCCGCGCCTTCCCGCCCTATGACATGACCGTGGCCGAGATCGAGAGCCTGTGGGCCCGCATCGCCTGTCCGGCGCTCCTGGTCTATGGCAAGGAAAGCTGGGCCTCGAATCCGGAGGAGGACGGCCGGCTCGCCAGTTTCAAGACCGCGCGGGTCGAGACCTTCGAGGGTGCCGGCCACTGGGTGCATCACGACAAGCTGGACGGCTTCCTGAAGCTGGTGAAGGACTTCCTCTGAGCGATCAGCCCATGACGAGCCCGGGCAGCCAGAGTGCCAGGCCCGGAACCGCCATCAGGAGGACGATCAAGCCCAGCATCGCGAGCACGAAGGGCAGCGATCCGCGGATCACGTCACCGATGGCGCCGCGGCCCCTGAGGCCCTGCACCACATAGAGGTTCAGGCCGACCGGGGGCGTGATCAGGGCCACTTCGATCAGGATGGTGAGCACAATGCCCCACCAGACGGGATCCCAGCCCAGATTGAACACGATCGGCGCGATGAAGGGCGTGGTCAGGATCATCATGGAAATCGTCTCCATGAAGCAGCCGAGCACCAGGTAGAACAAGGCGATGACGAGCAGCGTCCCGATCGCACCGAGGCCGAGGCTCTCGACCGCGGCCGCCGCCCCATCGGTCAGGCCGATGGCGGCGAGGACGAAATTCAGGAACTGCGCGGCCAGGATGATCAGCATGATCATGCCGGTGGTGCGCATGGTGCCCTCGGTCACCGCCCGCAGCATCGGCAGGCTGAGCCGGCGCTCCCAGGCGGCGAGCAACAGTGCCGCGACCACGCCGAGCGACGCGGCCTCGGTCGGCGTGGCGAAGCCCGCGTAGATCGACCCCACCACGACGACGAAGATCAGGAACGGTGGAACGAGCGCGGGCAGCGTGCGAAAGCGCTGGCCCCAACTCGTCGCGATGGCGCTGCCGCCCCGCTTGCGGTCGAGAAGGCAGGCGAGCAGGACGATGAGCATGAAGAACGACGCCAGCAGCGCCCCCGGGATCATGCCGGCGAGATAGAGCCTCGGCACCGAGGTGTTGGTGAGTAGGCCGTAGAGGATGAAGTTGATCGAAGGCGGGATCAGGATGCCGAGCGTGCCGCCCGCCGCGAGCGTGCCGAGAAACAGGGATTCATTGTAGCCCTGCTTCCGGATCTCCGGCAGGGCGACCGTTCCGATCGTGGCCGCGGTCGCCACGCTCGATCCGGAGGTGGCGGCGAACATCGCGCAGGCGCCGATGTTGGCATGCATCAGTCCGCCCGGCAGCCAGGACAGCCATTGCGCGATCGCGGCATAGACCCGGGTGGCGATGCCGGAACGCAGCAGTATCTCTCCCAGCATCACGAAAAGCGGTATCGCGATCAGGATGTATTCGGTGCTGGCGCTCCAGATGATCTCGCCCATGGCGAGCCTGAGCGGCATCGCCGAGTACATCTGTTCCAGCGCCAGTCCGAGGACGCCCATGGTGGCGGCAACCGGAACGCTGACGGCGAGAAGCGCCAGGAGGAGCAGGAGGGCTGTCGCAAGCATCTGGCTCAGGGCTTCCCGTGCTGGTCGAGGCCGAGGCCCCTCAGTTCGGAATCGATCTCGTCGGATTGCGTCTGCGCGCCCGAAATGGCGGTCGCGGCGGCGAGGTCCCCGGCGAGGAGTGCCGTGCTGGTGCGGAGCAGGGCCAGGAGGAGGGTGGCGAAAAAGAAAACGATCCCCAGGAACCAGGCGGCCTGCGGTATGGCGAGCCTGACCTGCAGCGGGGTGTTCGAACGCGAACCGGTCTCGATGCTGTCGAGCGTCATGGCGAATCCCCGCTCGAGCAGGAAGGCCACGAAGAGGCCGAGCGTCAGCAGGGCCACCACGTCGCAGACCGCGCGCAGCGGCGGTGACAGTCGCATCCAGAGCGCATCGATCCGCACATGCCCGCGGGTGACGAGCACATGCGCCATCGACCAGCTGGTCCCGACGGCGAACAGGTAGGACGCGATCTCGTCCGAGCCCGAGAACACCATTCCGACGCCCTTTCGGGAGATCACCTCGGCGGTGACGATCAGGGCGGCGAGAATCAGAAGACCGCCGCCGGCGCAGGCCCCGAGTCGGGCGACCCTCGCCGCCACGCTCCACGCGCGTTCCATCAAGCTATCCGTATCGCGGGCGGCCGGCCGCAAGCGCAGCCGGCCGCAATGCCCTCAGGGTTTCGCCACCAGTCCGTACGGCTTGCCGACGAGTTCGTTCCATTTCGCCGCGCAGGCTTCGCCGCAGCGCTTGGCCCAACGCGACAGCACGACGTCGTTCAGGGCCTTCTCGCGTGCCGCGATGTCGGATGCCGAGGGCTTCACCAGCGCGAGCTTTGCCGCCGGGCCGGCCGAGCAGGCGCCGGTTCCGGTGTTGCAGGCGATCCCCTCGTCGGACTCCGCTTCGATGCGCTTCCAGGATTTCTCCTCCAGCGCCTTGAACTCCTTGGTCATCAGTTCCTGGGTCGGCTTCGAGAGCTTGCTCCAGCTGTTCATATTCACAGCCCAGAAGCCGATCGTGTAACCGACGGGCAGGACGAACATGGTGTTTACCACCTCGTGCCACTTCGCCTTGTAGCCGGGCATGGTGCCGGTGATGCCGCAGTCGACCACGCCCTTCTGCATGGCGGGCACCACTTCGCCGAACGGGATAGTCACCGATGCGGCACCCACCGCCTCCGTGAAATCGCCCTGCGAAGTGCCTTGCACACGGACTTTCTTGCCCTTCAGGTCGGCGATGCTCTTGATCTCGCCACGGCAGTAGAAGACCTGCTGGGGGAAGGGGAAATGCGCCAGGATCATGCTGTTGTACTTGGCCTTCATGACCTCCTGCATCTCCGGCAGCCAGGCGTCCGAGATTCGCCGGGCCATGGCGAAGTCGCGGGCGACGCCGGAGATGTCGACGGCCTCGATGATGGCGCCGCCGTCATCGACATAGATCGGCAGAGCGGCCGCTACGTCGAACACGCCCTGCTTCAGGAGGCGCAGGATCTCGGTTCCCTTGAGGTTGACGTCGGTGAGCGACTTGGCATTGCCGGTGAGATTTCCGCCGGATGCCTTGGGCAGGTCGGTCTTCCAGAAGGGTTCTTCCAGCTGTTGCCAGTTGGTGAGGAAGCCCCAGGTTCCGACCACGTTGAACTGCTTTTTGTCGATCTGGGCCTGGGCAGCGCTGGAAACCAGCGCGGCCAGACCGATAGCCGCCATCGTTGCGATCTTCATGTTTCCCGCCTTCCCCGTTGAATGCCGGCGCTTCTGCGCTCTGAGGGCGTCAGTATCCCGCAAACCGGCGTCGGCGCAAGCGGTTGCTAAGCCTCCAACTCCTCGCGCAGCAATTCGAGGACCAGCCACTCGTCCTCGGCCGCGGTGAGTGCGGCGCGCTTCTCCTCGAGTGTGGAGGCCACCTTGGCGAAGGCGCCGGGGTCGCGGATGTAGAGTTTCGGATCGTCCAGGGTCTTCTGCAGGCTCGCCATCTCGGTCTGGAGGGCCTCGATGCGGCCGGGCAGTGTCTTCAGGGCGTGATTTTCCTTGAAGCCGAGACGGCGCTTCGGTGCCGGGCCCGTGGCGGTGCGGGATTCCGTGGCCTTCGTCCTGAGGGCGCGAGGCTGCCCGGGCGCTTCGACGCCCTTGCCACGCTGGGCCACCATGTCGGAATAGCCGCCAGCGTACTCGACCCAGCGGCCGTCGCCTTCAAAGGCGAGCGTGCTGGTAACGACGCGGTCGAGGAAGTCGCGATCGTGGCTGACCAGCAGCACCGTGCCCGGGTGATCTGCCAACAACTCCTGCAGCAGGTCGAGGGTTTCGAGGTCGAGGTCGTTGGTCGGTTCGTCCAGGATCAGGAGATTGGCGGGCTTCGCCAGCGCCCGGGCCAACATCACCCGGCCGCGCTCGCCGCCCGACAGCACGCCGACCGGCGTGCGGGCCTGTTCGGGCTGGAACAGGAAGTCCTTCATGTAGCCGATCACGTGGCGCGCCACGCCGGCGATCACCACGCGTTCACCATGACCATGGGTCAGCGCATCGGCGAGGGTGGTCAGGGGGTCGAGCGCCTCGCGCTTCTGGTCGAGCGTGACGCCTTCGACGTTGGCGCCGAGCTGGACCGTTCCCGTATCGGGGGGCAGCACTCCGGTCAGCAGCTTGATCAGGGTGGTCTTGCCGGCCCCGTTGGGGCCGACGATGCCCAGGCGGTCGCCGCGCTGGATGCGCAGGGAGAGGTCGCCCACCACCGTTCGGCCGTCGAAGGCCTTGGAGATGCCCTTCGCCTCGATGACGCGCTTGCCGGAGACCTCGGCCTCGCTCACCACCATCTTGGCGTCGCCGGCCACCCGCCGGGCCTCGCGGCGGGTCTGGCGCATGTCGGTCAGTGCCCGCAGGCGGCCCTGGTTGCGCTTCCGCCGCGCCGGGATGCCGGCCGTGGCCCAGGCGGTCTCGGCCAGGATGCGGCGGTCGAGCTTGTGCTGCTCGGTCGCCTCGCGCTCCAGGATGTCGTCGCGCCAGCTCTCGAATTCGCCGAATCCCTTGTCGAGGCGGCGCGTGCGGCCGCGGTCGAGCCAGACGGTGGCGTCCGACAGGTTCTGTAGGAAGCGGCGGTCGTGGCTGATCAGGACCAGCGCCGAGCGCATGCCGCGAAGCTCGCTCTCCAGCCATTCGATGGCCGGCAGGTCGAGATGGTTGGTGGGCTCGTCGAGCAGCAGGATATCGGGTTCCGGCGCCAGCGCCCGGGCCAGCGCCGCCCGGCGCGTCTCGCCGCCCGACAGGTGCGAGGGTGAAGCATCGGGAGAGATGCCGAGCGCCTCGATCATGGTGCGGGCGCGATACGGGTCGTCGCCCGGTGCCAGGCCCGCCTCGACATAGTCCAGCACGGTCTTGAAGCCCGACAGGTCGGGTTCCTGGGGCAGGTAGCGGATGGTGGTGCCCTGCTGGATGATGCGTTCGCCCTCGTCGGCCTCGATCATGCCGGCTGCGACCTTCAGAAGGGTCGATTTGCCGGAACCGTTGCGGCCGACCAGGCAGACTTTCTCGCCGGCGCCGACGGCCAAAGCCGCGCCGTCGAGCAGGGGCTGGCTGCCGAAGCGGAGATGTATGTCCTGAAGCGAAAGGAGGGGAGCGCTCATGGCGCTCTATTGGCACGCTCCTTCGGCTCAAGCCAGCCCATGCGGGCTTCCGGGACTGCGTCGGTTGTTCGCAGGTAGGGCTTGATGTCGAGAAGCGGCGTGCCGTCGACACAGTCGAGATGGCGCACCAGGAGCGTATCCGGGCCTTCGAACCCTTCGAGTTCCACTACGGCAAGACCGATCGGGTTGGGCCGGCGGGGGCTGCGGGTGGCGAAGATGCCGCGCGGCTGGGGGTCGAAGGGCGGCGTGAATACGAGGTCGGCCCCGCCCGCCTGATCGAGCCAGTAGAGAATGATGAGGTGCGAGAAGCCCTCCAGGCTCTTCAGGCCGGGCGCATAGCCCGCCGCCACCTCGACCCGGCAGATCGGTGCCGGATCGAGGGCGCGGGTGTTGCGCGGGCAGTCGGCGAGAGCCGCGAAGGGCGTCCGCAGCCGGCCGATGGGGGTGAAGCGGGGGAGCTCGCCCGCGCTCACACGCAGCGTCCGCCGTCCACCTCCAGGCAGACGCCGGTGATGAAATCGGCTTCGTCGGAGGCGAGGTAGAGCGCGGCATTGCCGAGGTCGCGCGGCGTCGACAGCCGCCCGAGCGGGACCGAGGCGATGAACTTCGCCCGCATCTCGGGCGTGTCCTTGCCGCCCATGAACATGGCCAGCATCGGCGTGTCGCCGGCCACCGGGTTCAGCGCGTTGACGCGGATCTTCTCGGGCGCCAGCTCCACCGCCATGGTCTTGGTGATGGTGATGACGGCGCCCTTCGAGCCGTTGTACCAGACGAGGCCGGGCCGGGGCCTGACGCCGGCGGTGGAGGCGATGTTGACGATCGAGCCGCCGCCTTGCTTGCGCATCGCCGGCAGCACGGCCTGGGCCGAGAGGAAGATTGACTTCACGTTGACGGCGAAGATCTGCTCGAAGGTCTTCTCGTCGGTATCCAGCATCGGCGAGTTGCGCTGGGCCATGCCGGCGTTGTTGACCAGGATGTCGAGGCGGCCGAAATCCTTCAGCGTCGTCTTCACCAGCTTCTTCCAGTCGGCGGCCGAGGTGACGTCGCATTCCACCGCGATCGCCTTGCCCTTGGCCTTGGCGATCGCCTCGGTGACGCGCTTGGCGCCCTTCTTGTTGATGTCCGCGATCACCACATGGGCGCCTTCCTTGGCGAAGCGCCGGGCGATGCCCTCGCCGAAGCCCGAGCCGCCGCCGGTCACGATCGCCGTCTTGCCCTTGAGACGCATACCCGTCCTCCCGGAAGATTTTTCACTGCCCTTTCCTTCCACGCCCGGACCCCGATCGCAATAGGATCGCCGTGCATGAACGACTCGCCACGCCTCTCGATCGTGATACCCGCCCGCGACGAAGCGGCGGCGTTGCCGTTTCTGTTCGCGGAAGTGGCGGCGGCTCTCGATGCCCTCGTATCCTTCGAGGTCGTGGTCGTGGACGACGGCTCCACCGACGGTACCTGGGCCTGGCTGCGTTCGGCGTCGGCGACCGAACCGCGGCTGCGCGGCCTGCGGCTCGGCAAGCGCATGGGACAGTCCGCGGCGCTGCTGGCCGGTATCCGCGCCGGGCGGGCGGAACTGATTGCCACGATGGATGGCGACGGCCAGAACGATCCGGCCGACCTGCCCGGCATGCTGGAAGCCTGGGCCGTCCAGGGGGGCGGGCTGATCGCCGGCCTGCGCATCCGGCGGCAGGACTCCTGGGGCAAGCGTCTGGGATCGGCGGTCGCCAATGCCGTGCGCCGGCGCGTGCTGGGCGACGGCGCGCTGGATACCGGAGCAGGACTCAAGCTGTTCCGGCGGTCGGACTATCTCGCCCTGCCGGCCTTCGACCACATGCATCGCTTTCTGCCGGCGCTGTTCCTCAGGGCCGGCCTGCCGGTCGGCTTTGTCGCCATCCGCCACCGGGCGCGCATCGGCGGCCGGTCGCATTACGGAATCCTGGACCGGTTGGGGGCCGGCATGATCGACATGCTGGGCATGCTGTGGCTGAAGCGCCGTGCCCTGCCGTTGGCCGATCCGAAGTCGACAGATGCGCCCTGACCGCCTGCTGCCCCAGGCCGCGCTCCTCGCGCTCGGCGTGCTCACGCTCGTCCTCCGGCCGCCGTTGCCCGACGACGAGACACGCTATCTTGCCGTTGCCTGGGACATGCATCGGACGGGTGCATGGCTGGTCCCGACACTGGAAGGCGACGCCTATGCGCACAAGCCGCCACTCCTGTTCTGGCTGATCCGGGCCGGATGGCTGGTTCTCGGCCCGGTCGAATGGTGGCCGCGGATGCTGCCACCCCTGTTCGGATGCGGGGCGATGGCGCTAGGCGCCGTGCTGGCGCGGCGGTTGTGGCGGGATGAGGCAGTCGCCGGCCGGGCGTGCTGGGTCATCCTCGGCACGGCGGGTTTCACCGTCTATTCGACGGTGCTGCTGTTCGATCTGATGATCGCCTGCTGCACCATGCTCGGCCTGTACGGTCTGGCGCTCGCGCGCGACGGGGTGTCCGGGCGGGGCTTCGTCCTCTATGGGCTCGCCCTCGCGCTCGGCGGCCTCGCCAAGGGACCGGTCATCCTGCTCTACCTGATGCCGGCCGCGCTGCTGGCTCCGCTCTGGGCCGGGCCGCGGTGCTGGCGTCGGTGGTATCTGGGCTGCACCGGCGCACTCCTCGCCGCGCTCGCGGTTTGCCTCGCATGGGCATTGCCGGCCGCGGCGGCCGGAGGGGCGGCCTATGCCGATGCCATCCTCTGGCGGCAGACGGCCGGGCGGATCGTCGATGCCTTCGCGCATCGCCGGCCGGCGTGGTGGTACCTGCCGGTTCTGCCGGTCCTGTTCCTGCCCTGGACGATCTGGCCGCTGTGGCGGATTCGGCCGACGCGCCTGGATCCGGGCGAGCGGCTCTGCCTGCTGGCGACCGCCGGGGGCTTCGTCGCCTTCTCGGTGGTCAGCGGCAAGCAGGCGCATTACCTGGTGCCGCTGTTGCCGCCGCTGGCGCTGGTGCTGGCCCATCGCGTCGCCTCGCCGATGCTGCCGCGGGTAGCGCTCGGCATGCTCTGCCTGCTTTCGATTGCGCTGATCGTCGGGCGATTCGCCGTCCTGCCGCGCTACGACCTGCGCCCCGCGGCCGCCATCGTCGCCCGGGCCGAGGCCGAGGGCCGGCCCGTCGCCTTTGTGGGCCGCTACGACGGCGAGATCACCTGGCTCGCCCGCCTGCGCAGGCCGGTGAAGGCGCTCGACGCATCGACGATGCTCCGCTGGGCCGAGACGCGTCCCGGCGGCATCCTGATCGTCGTGCACAGGCGGGGCGCCGGCGAGAGCGTCGGCGCCCCGGTGCTGCATCGCCAGCAATTCCGTGGGCGGGACCTCTCGCTATGGCCTGCGGCGGCGGCTCCGGAGCTTCTGGAGCGATTGCCATGAACCCGCGCAAGCCCATCGTGAGCGATCCGATTCCGGCATCCCGGGGAACGATTGTCCGAAAGGCGGGCTTGACCCGAGCCCGTCCACGCCGTCATAGGACGGTCAATCAGGACGCGGAGTTCTTACATGACACTCGAAAATCCGGCACCGATACCGCCGGACCTCAAGGTTCCGCGCCAATCGGCCGGCGCGGCGCTCCGTACCTATTTCCTGACCGGCGTCATCGTCGTGGCGCCGCTGGCTCTGACGGTCTACGTCGTCTGGTCCTTCATCTCCTTCACCGACGAACTGGTCACGCCCTATCTGCCGCGGCTCTACAATCCCCGCAGCTACCTGCCTTTCGACGTGCCGGGCGTGGGCCTGGTCGTCTCCGTCATCCTCCTGACCCTGATCGGCTTCCTGGCCGCCAATCTGCTGGGGCGGACCCTGGTCCGCTGGAGCGAGCGTCTGCTGGAACGCATGCCCATCATCCGCTCGATCTACAGCGGGTTGAAGCAGGTGTTCGAGACGGTCCTCGGCGGATCGTCGCGCTCGTTCCGCGAGGTGGTGCTGGTGGAGTTCCCGCGCCGGGGCCTGTGGTCGATCGCCTTCGTCGCCTCGGAGAGTATCGGGGATGCCGGCCGGCAGATCGGGGGTGAGGATCTGATCGCGATCTATGTGCCGACCGCCCCCAACCCGACATCGGGCTACATCGTGTTCGTTCCCCGCGCGGAAACGAAGAAGGTGGCGATGACGGTGGAAGAGGGGATGAAGCTGGTGATTTCCGGCGGCGTCCTGTTCCCGCCGGATGTGCGGGCGTAGAAGGGGACGAAGCCCTGGAGGCCGCGGCCGGGCTCATCGAGAGCACGGCGCCGGTTCGGGGCGTCGAACTGCTGCGTGCGCGCCTGAACGGTCGTCCCTATGCCAAGCACCGCCACGACACCTATGCCATCAGTCTCACGGATCGCGGCCTTCAGTCGTTCGACTATCGAGGGGTTTCCTGGACCAGCAGGCCGGGCGAGGTCACGGTCCTGCATCCCGACGAGGCCCATGACGGGCGGGCCGGTTCAGAGGAGGGGTTCGGCTATCGCATCGTCTATGTGTCGCCGGGCGAAGTGGCCGAGGCGTCGCGGGCGATCTGCGGGACCGGGGTGCCGCTTCCTTTCGTTCCGAAGCCGGTGCTGGCGAGCGCGATTCTGGCGAAGACCATCGGCGAAGCCTTTAAGGACTTCCCCACTCCTCTCGAACCGCTGGCCGCGGATGCGCTGATCGAATGCCTTGCGCGCGGCCTGCTCGAAGCGGCTCCACCGGTCCGCGCAAGGCGGCAGGCGTTCTGCGATCTCCCCGCGCTGTCGCGGGTACGGGAGTATCTCGATGCCGGACGGACGCGGATCGTCCGTTCGGGCGAACTCGAGGCGATCAGCGGTCACGACCGTTTCTCCCTGGCCCGGCAGTTCCGTCGCATCTACGGCACCAGCCCGTATCGCTACCTGCTGATGCGCCGGCTCGAGCAGGCGCGCGCCGGCATATTGGCCGGACATGCGCTGGCGCAGGTGGCATTCGACAGCGGCTTTGCCGATCAGGCGCACATGACGCGGCTTTTCAAGGCCGCCTACGGACTCTCGCCCGCGCGCCTGCGTGCGGCGGGGGTATCCCATTAGAAGAGCATCGTCAGGACCGAGGCGGCGAGAGCCGCGCCCATGACGAGGTTGAATCGGCGCGCCGCCCTCGGGCTGCGCAGGAAGCGTTGCATCGAGGCGCCGAACAGGAGCCAGGCAAAGCCGCTCGGAAGGGCCGCGAGGGCGAAAATCAGCGCGAAGCAGACCGGCTGCACCCATGCGCTCACGGTATCCGCCTGGAGATGGGTGCCCGTGGCGGCGGCCCCGACCAGCCACGATTTCGGGTTGATCCACTGGAATGTGGCGGCAGCCCAGAATCCCACCGCTGTCCTGGGCGCTGCCCCTGTACCGGGCCGAGCGGTGGCGATCCTCCAGGACAACCACAGCAGGAAGGCTGCGCCCAGGGCGTTGATGGCGTCGATGACGAAAGCGTCCACTCCGGTGAGTCGGCCGAGCCCGCTCCCGACGACGAAGATCAGCAGTCCCATGCCGCAAACGACGCCGGCGAGGCAGGGCAGGCCGCCGCGCACGCCCGCAGCCGCGCCGCTCGCCGTCAGCATCAGATTGCTCGGTCCCGGCGTGATCGCCGCGACGAAAGAGAAGAGGAGGAAGGCAAGGCCTTGTCCGGTCGTCATGTGCACCGCATCCGGGACGTCTGGCCTGGACGCTATGCGGTGCGCCTCCACGGTTCTTGAAGGATCGTGCGCCTTGTGGCGGGCACGAAAGCGCCCGCCGGAGAGGTTTCAGCCCTTCTTCCTGCGCCAGATCGTGTAGCGGTCGAAATCGTAGGCCGGCTCATAGGCTGCGAGGGCCGCCACGAAGCGGGGATCGCGCGAGAAGTACGCGACGTAGTCGAACACCTCGGGGCCGCATCGCGGGATGCCGGGGATGTGGTCGACGATGATGATGTCAGGCGTCGCGGCGACGAAATCACGCACGATCTCGTCCTCCACCCGGCGTTCCAGCGCCGACATCTCGGACAGGTCGCGATAGAGCTTTCCGGTGGTCAGGCAGCGGCCGTAGAGACCCTGGATCGGCCACATGGTGAGATAACGGCCCTCCATGGTCGTCTTCTCGTAGAGAATCGTGGGGAAGAACGGATAAATCCCGGGCGAGAAGGCGAAGATGCGCCGGTTGGGCGCTTCCACAGCAATGATGTCGCCCATCTGCTTGGCAATACTCGTGCCGTAGCGCCCCTGGTAGGCGAAGGGCTGGTTCGCCAGAAAATACGGATAGGCGATGATCGCGAGCAGCGCCGCGCCGACCGCCAGACTGGCCCCGCGCCCGGGAGCGACCCGTGTGAGGCGGCGATCGATCTGGTCGACGGTCACGACCGCCAGCAGGAAGATGGTCGAGGCGATCGCCGGAACGGTGTGGTAGCTCCAGCCCTTGCCCTGCATCACACAGACCATCAGACCGCCCAGCGCGAGCAGCGCGAGAAGGATGTGCGAGGGGGCGCGCCGGCCGAACAGGATGATGAGGAGGAGGAGGCCGAGCGTCACCGTTGTTGCCGTCATGGCCGCGCCGAACATGACGCTGAGCGGGCCTTCGCCCACGGCAAGGTATTCCGCGAAGGCCAGCGGCAGCACATTCTCCACATAGGCGGGCGTGCCGAAGAGGATCACACCCGCATGAGCCGCGACGGCTGCGCCGATCATCCAGGGCGCCGGATCGCGGAACGCGACGGCCAGTGGACGCCGCAGCAGGAGATATGCCTCGACCAGCAGCGGGATGACGAGGAAGTAGGGCTTCATCGCGAAGACTATTCCGGCGAAGAGGCCGACCAGCGCGGTGGTCCGCCATGCCACCTTGCGTTCGGCACGGATGCCCGCGAGCAGCACATAGGGGAGCGCGCCACAGAGCATGAGGTGTTCGCGCTGGCCGAATTCCTGCCCCGGCGCCATGGCGAGGACGAAAGCCACGATGAACGGCAGCGCATCGCGCCCCAGCCGGCCTTGACCCAGAGGCCCGTCCAGAATGAAACGGCGGGAGGCGATGCCCGAGGCGACAACCGCCGCCACGATGAGTGTTACCGTGCTGATCTCGACCGCAATTCCGCTCGCTTTCGTCACGAGGGTCGGCAGGGCGTGCAGGATGAAGGTGAGCGGCGTGTTGACGTCGATCAGGTCAATGAAGAGCCGCTCCCCACCGAGCCAGCGACGCGACGTCTCCACCAGGGCGGCGACATCGTGGTTCATCGGTGGCCAGAAGAAGCCGATCACATAGAGATAGGGCAGCAGGTGCAGGACGAGTGTCAGCGTGTCGATCGAGGGACGCGGCAGGACGATGCCGTCGCCCGAAATCGCGAACTCGCGTGCGACCGTGGGCGACGCACTTTCTGATCTGGGATCGCCGTTCATGGGAATTGCTTCGAACTCGGCAGGGATTGCGCTGGTGCTTCATGTACCGGCACAACAATGAATTCCGCTACTACACTAATGCAAATTAACACGGGATTCAGGTTGAATCATGGCAGATAGTGGCGCGGGGGCCAGATGGGGACACAAACCCGCCGAATTGAGAGCGCCTTATAGCGAAGGGCCGGATGGGCCGTAAGGCTTGGGATCAGTTCTGATCATGGAAGCACGCGAGTTCGAGTTGATGCGCGGGGTCGAGGACCACATGTGGTGGTATCGCGCCGTGCACAGCAACGTTATTTCCAGTCTTGCCCGGAACGTGAGCGCCGGGGAGAGCGTGCTGCTCGATGCCGGTTGCGGCACCGGCGGGCTGCTGCGCCGTCTGGCCCGGGCTCGGCCCGGCTGGATCCTGGTCGGCCTCGATGCCGCGCCGCAGGCGCTGGCCCGCGCGGTGGCGGGCGCGCGGGCGCGGCTGGTCGCGGGCGACATCAACCGAATTCCCTTCGGCGACCATTCCTTCCATGCCATCGTTTCGATTGACGTCCTGTGTCATCAGGCGGTCGAGGTCGGGCAGGCGCTGAGCGAGCTGCATCGCTGCCTGGACGCCGGCGGTACGCTGGTGCTCAACCTGCCGGCCTACGAATGGATGCTCTCGGCGCATGACCGGCGCGTGCACAACGTGCGCCGGTTCACGCGCAAGGGCGCCGTCGCGATGCTCGAGGCCTCGGGCTTCAAGGTGATTCGGGCGACTTATTGGAATACGCTGCTCTTTCCGCTCATGCTGCTGCGGCGCCTCATATCGCGGGGTACTGACGCGGCAAGCGACGTGCGGTCCTATCCGGGGCTTGTCGAGCGCCTGTTCCGTTTCGTTACCCGGGCCGAGGGGCGTGTCCTCGAGGCTGGTATCAACCTTCCCTTCGGGGGATCGGTACTGCTTGTGGCGGTGAAGCAATGAACGAGCGCTGCGCCCTTTCCATCGTCGTGCCGGTCTACAACGGCGCGAACAGCGTCGGTCCGCTGGTCGAGGCCGTGGCGGCGCTCAAGGTCGAGGGCGGGCACGAAATCGTGCTGGTCGTCGACGGCAGCCCCGACAACAGCCTGGCCGTCTGCCGCGGTCTGGTCGGCCGTTTCGAGACGCCGGTGACGGTGGTCGACCTCGCGCGCAATTTCGGCGAGCACAACGCGGTCATGGCGGGCCTGGCGCAAGCGCGCGGCGACTACGTCATCACCATGGACGACGATCTGCAGAACCCGCCGGAAGAGGTCGTGCGCCTGTTCGAACACACGCGCGGCGGCGATTTCGATGTCGTCTACACCTACTACGCCAAGAAGGAACACGCGGCCTGGCGAAACCTCGGCAGCCGCTTCGCCAACTGGTGCGCCGACAAGGTCCTGGACAAGCCGAAAGGTCTCTACCTCTGCAGCTTTCGCTGCATGAGCGCCTTCGTCGTCAAGCAGGTGTTGCGCTATTCCGGGCCCTACCCCTACGTCGACGGGCTGCTCATGCAGTCTACACGGCGCATCGGGACGCTCCTGGTCCACCATCTGCCGCGAGCCGAGGGTCGAACCAACTACACCATCCGGCGGCTGGTCAGGCTGTGGCTCGCCATGTTGCTGAACTTCTCCGTCATGCCGCTCCGGCTCGCCACCATCTTCGGCCTCTTCATGAGCGCGATCGGAATCCTCGGGTTCGTCGCGGTGCTGACCGAGGCCGCGCGTGGCGAGACCCCGCCCGGCTGGGCCTCGATCATGGCTTCATCGCTGCTGCTGGGTGGCGTGCAGTTCGTCATGCTTGGGGTGGTGGGCGAGTATGTCGGACGGCTGTTCCTGACCGTGAACGGCAAGCCGCAATCGATCGTGCGGAGCGTGCAGCGCGACCCCAGGGTGGCGAAGGCGGTCGATGGAGAACCTGATGGTGTCGATCGTCTGCCGGCCCGTGCCTTTGCCAATGACTGAGTATCAGCCGTGACCCTTGCCTATTTCGCGCTCGCCGCGGCCATCCTGATCGGGGTGGCGGGTCAGCTTCTGCTGAAGAGCGCGGCCGATGCGCCGACGCTGATTGCGCAGTTCACTCATCCGCGCACCATCGTCGGCCTCGGCGCCTATGGCAGCGCCGCCTTCTTCTATGTGCTGGCGCTCAGGCAGATACCGGTCTCGATCGCTTTCCCGACCGTCGCCCTTTCCTATGTCCTGGTGGCTCTACTGGGCGTGATGCTGTTCGGGGAAGCGTTCAGCCTGATCAAGGGCGCGGGGCTGGTGATGATCTGCCTCGGTGTCGTCGTTCTGCAGCTCGGCTGATACGGCAACAGGGCGGCTTCACGGCTGGCACCGAACGGCCCGGTCAGGCGGCGGCGCGGACCGCCTCGATCACCTTCGCAACCTGCGCCTCGGTCATCTGCGGGTACATCGGCAGGCTCAGGACATGCGGCAGCAAAGCCTCGGTCCGCGTCATCGACCCGGTCGGCACGCGACGCTGATAGGCAGGCTGCCGATGCACGGGTTCGGGATAGTGCACGTTGCTCATCACCCCATTCGCCCTCAGGCGCTCGCGCAGGCTTTCGCGATCGGGATGGCGGATGACGTACTGGTGGTAGACATGTGTCGCGCCGGGTCGCACTTGCGGAATCTCGACACCCCGCAGCCCGGCGTCATAGGCGCGGGCGATCGCTTGGCGGCGCGCGTTGTCCTGGTCGAGATGGGCGAGCTTGACCCGCAGGATGGCTGCCTGGATCGGGTCCAGGCGGCTGTTCTGCCCGGCTTCGGCGCTGATGTAGCGCGCCCGCCAACCGTATTCGCGAAGGCCGCGAAGACGCTCGGCCAGTTCCGCGTCGTCGGTGGCGATCACGCCGCCGTCGCCCAGGGCGCCCAGGTTCTTGGTGGGGTACAGGCTGTAGGCCGCGACGCGCCCGAAGGTGCCGACCTTGCGGCCGTCGAAGGTGGCCCCATGCGCCTGGGCGCAGTCCTCCAGGACCGGGATGCCGTAGCGGGCGGCGAGGGCGCCTATGGCGGCGACATCGGCAGGCTGGCCATAGAGATGGACCGGGATCACGGCACGAACATGCCGTCCCTCCGGCCCCGAGAGAAGCTGGTCGAGGGCCGCCGGGTCGAGACAGCCGAATTCGTCGATGTCGAGCAGCACCGGAACAAGGCCGGCGAGTTCGATCGCCGCCACCGTCGCGACGGCCGTGTGGGAGACCGTGGCGACGCGGGAGCCGGGGCCGAGGTCGAAGGCCTTCAGCGCCAGCACCAGCGCATCGGTGCCGTTGGCGACCGCGACGGCCTCCTTCGTTCCGGCCCAGGCGGCGAAGTCGCGCTCGAAGCCCGCGACTTCCTCGCCGCCGACATACCAGCCGCTTTCCAGTACCCGCATGACGGCGGCATCGATCGCCGACTTGTGCTCGAGATAACCGGCCTTGAGGTCGATCTGGGGAACGATGTCCATTGGACTTTCAGAGATAGTGGGCGAGGTTCAGGCGATAATAGGCGAGTGTCCTCGACAGGGCGGCTTCCAGACCGGTTCGGGGCATCCAGCCGGTCGCCAGGCGGAACTTCTCGTCGGAGGCATAGTAGTCGCCGATGTCGATGCGCTTCCTCTCCGGCGGAAAGGTCTTGATCTCGTAGGCGCCGCCACCATTGGCCGCGATCACCAGATCGGCCAGGTCCTTCAGCGACAAGACACGGTCGCCGCCGAGGTTGTAGATTTCGCCATCGGTGTTGGGATTGCTCGCCGCCACCATGAGCGCGTCGACGCAGTCCTCGACGTAGGTGAAGTCCCGCAGCTGCTCGCCCCCCCATACCTCGAAGGGCCGCCCCTCCACCGCGGCGCGGACCCAGACGCCGAGGAAGGTCTGCCGAGCGTCCTTCACCCGCATTCCCGGACCGAAGGTGTTGGTCAGACGGATCGCGGTGGCGCGGATGCCGTAAACGTTGTTGTAGAGGATGTGGTACCACTCGCCCGCCATCTTGTTGATGCCGTTGACATCGGTCGGGCGCAAGAGGTGCTTCTCGTCCACCGGCAGGTAGTCCGGCTTGCCGTAGATCTGGCGGGTCGAGGCGAAGACGATCTTCAGCTTCGGATTGTGCTGCCGGCAGACTTCCAGCAGGCGAAGCTGGGCGGTGCAGTTGATCTCGAGGTCGGTGACCGGGTCGGTCATCGAATCCATGTGGCTGGTCTGGCCGGCGAGGTTGAAGATCAGCTCGCGGTCCTGCACCAGATGGCGGAAGGCATGCTGGTCGCGGACGTCGGAGATGTTGACGCGGACCCGGCCCTCGAGGTCGGCGACGTTGAACAGGTTGCCGCCGTATTGCGGTATCAGGCTGTCGACCAGCACGACATCGGCGCCGAGTCCGGCGAGGCGGCGGGCCAGGTTCGATCCGATGAAGCCGAGGCCGCCGGTGATCAGCACCCGCCGCCCGCTCCAGGCTTCGCTCTCGTCAGCCACGGTCACCCCACTCTCCGCGCTTTTCGCGCGCCGATTCGGATATGACGGGCGGGGCATGGCGGCAATATGACCGGATGCGGGCGTTCATGCGGTGCCGCCGTAGTAGAGCGTGACCGTATGCGTCGCCTCGGCGAAGAACAGCCAGCGTTCCACCACCAGCCCGAACAGCATGACGGTGGCGGCGGTGCAGGCGGCGAGGCCGGCGTACCAGCCGGTCAGGTTCAGCGCGATGGCGACCAGGGCGGCCGGCAGGGCGAAGCCGGCCAGGAGCGTGATGCGCCGCAGCCGCGCGCGATGCCGCCGCGCCACCCGGTAGCCCATCTCCTTCAGAAGGTAGTTCTCTTCCGTGTGCGGTGGGTCGAGCGGGCGGACCTTGCCGATGAAGCCGAGGCCGGTGGCGCTTTCGGCGGTGGCGACGGAGGCGCCGCGGTCGATGTGCCACCAGTAGCCGAGCTTCACCGCGAGGCCGATCCCGATCAGCACCAGCGCCATCACCCCGCCGGGCCAGGCGCCGTAGCCGAAGCCGCGCAGGCAGGCATAGGCCAGCGTCGAACCGCTCATCAGCGCCAGCACCAGATAGACCGCCTTGGTCCAGTGGTTCCGCCACTGCCTGACCGGCTTCAGCGAGGCGTAGATCATCGCCGTGGCGTATACCGTCGCCGGGGCCAGCAGCAGCGTCAGGACAGCGGCCGCCCGCCACCAGACGGCCTCTCGATCGCCGGCGAGCCAGCCGGCGGCGAGTGCGAGGCCGAGCGGCACGATCAGCGCCATCAGCACCGCCTCCCGCGACAGCCAGGAGGTTTTCCATTGCGAGAAGGCCCGCCAGGCGCGTTCCGGCCGGCCGAGATGCGCGGTGGAGGACAGCGTCCCGATCCCCACCAGCGCCAGCGCCAGCAAGGTCGAGGTCAGGCCGAAGGCCGTGCTTCCCGGCGTGTGCCCGCCGGCGATCATGACCGCGAAAAGGAAGAGCTGGCCGAGGCCGGCGCCGGTGAGGACGGTGAAGAAGATGACGGAAAGGGCTGGATGCATGGCCTGATTCACTGTCGACGAGCGGCGATCCGGAGACTATGACGCCGCCGTCCGCCGAATTCTTGCCACATTGCGCTGCTAGCGAACAGCCTCGCTAGCATACAACATGTGGTATAGGTTCGCGGATTTTCCTCCAGATCCCGTGGGTTTCGACGCGCCATGGCCGGCCATTCTCAATTCAAGAACATCATGCATCGCAAGGGCGCGCAGGACGCCAAGCGCGCCAAGGTGTTCACCAAGCTGATCCGTGAACTGACCACAGCCGCCCGTTCGGGCCTGCCCGATCCGGCTGCCAATCCGCGCCTGCGGGCCGCCATCCTGGCCGCCCGAGGGGCGAATATGACCAAGGATACGGTCGATCGCGCCATCAAGCGCGGCGCGGGCGCCTCCGACGGTGACGACTATGTGGAGATGCGCTACGAGGGCTACGGCCCCGGTGGCGTCGCCGTCATCGTCGAGGCGCTGACCGACAACAAGAACCGCACCGCGGGCGAAGTCCGCTCGGCCTTCTCCAAGCATGGCGGCAGCCTCGGCGAGACCAATTCCGTCTCCTTCATGTTCGACCGTGTAGGCGAAATCGTCTATCCGCTAGGCGCCGCTTCCGCCGACGACATGATGGAAGCCGCCATCGAGGCCGGGGCGGACGACTGCGTTACCGAGGACGAGACGCACCGCATCACCTCCGGCTCCGACGACTTCCTCACCGTCCGCGAGGCCTTGGGCGCGAAGTTCGGTGACCCGACGGAGGCCAAGGTGATCTGGCGGCCGCAGAACACGATTCCGGTCGACGAGGAGAAGGCGCAGGCCCTCCTCAAGATGCTGGACACGCTCGAAGACAGCGACGACGTGCAGAACGTCTATGCGAACTTCGAGGTCGCCGAAGACGTCATGCGCAAGCTGTCGGCGTGAGACGGAGATGCTGCTGATCGGCCTCGATCCCGGCTTGCGCTCCACGGGCTGGGGCGTGATCGAGGCTGTCGGCAACCGCCTGCGCCATGTGGCGAACGGCGCCGTGACCTCGGATGGCAGCGCGCCGCTCGCCGAACGTCTGCTGCAGATTCACACCGGCGTCACCGGCGTGATCCGCGAATGGAAGCCCGACGCGGCGGCCGTCGAGGAGACTTTCGTCAACCGCAATCCCGTTTCCACCTTGAAGCTCGGCCAGGTCCGGGGCGTGGTGCTGCTGGCCCCGGCCCAGGCGGGCCTGCCGGTCGGCGAATACGCCCCCAACCTGATCAAGAAGTCGGTGGTCGGGTCCGGCCATGCCGACAAGGAACAGATCCACGCCATGGTGCGCCGTCTCCTGCCGGGCGCGCAGATCGCCGGAGCGGATGCGGCCGACGCCTTGGCCGTCGCCATCTGTCATGCGCATCACGCCGCCAGCCTGTCGCGCTGGACCGCCGCCCCGGTGATGGCGGGTGCCCGGACATGATCGGTAAGCTTTCCGGCGTCGTCGACAGCGTGGGCGAGGGCGAAGCGATCCTCGATGTGGGCGGTGTGGGCTATGTCGTCGCCTGTTCGGCGCGTACACTGCGCGACCTCGTGCCGGGCGAGGCCGCGCGTCTCCTCATCGAGACGCATGTGCGGGAGGATGCGATCCGCCTCTATGGCTTCCGCGACGGGGCCGAGAAGGCGTGGTTCGAGCATTTGCAGGGCGTGCAAGGTGTCGGCGCCAAGGTGGCGCTCGCCGTCCTCTCCACCTTCTCGCCGGAGGATCTGGCCCGCACCGTGGCGGCCCAGGACAAGGCGATGCTGGGCCGGGTGCCCGGCGTGGGCAAGAAACTGGCCGAACGTCTGGCGATCGAACTGAAGGACAAGGCCGGCGCGGTCGCGCTGGGTCCCGCCGTCCTTTCCACCGGCAAGCCCGCCGCTTCCGGTGCGGCGGGTGACGCCGTTTCCGCCCTGGTCAATCTCGGCTATCGGCAGTCGGAGGCCTTCGCGGCCGTCGCCAAGGCGGCGCGGGAGAAGGCCGATGCCTCCGTCCAGGATCTCATCCGGGCCGGCCTCAGGGAACTCGGCCGATGAGCGCGGAGCGGCTGGTGGCGCTGGCCAAGCGCGACGGCGATGATCTCGACAATGCAATCCGGCCACAGGTGCTGGGCGATTTCGTCGGCCAGCGCCGGGTGCGCGAGAACCTGCGCGTCTTCATCGATGCCGCCCGCGCGCGCGGAGAGGCGCTCGACCACGTGCTGTTCCACGGACCGCCGGGCCTCGGGAAAACCACGCTGGCCCAGATCGTTGCACGCGAACTCGGGGTGGGCTTTCGGGCCACGTCGGGGCCGGTCATCGCCAAGGCGGGGGATCTCGCCGCGCTCCTGACCAACCTCGAGCCGCGGGACGTCCTCTTCATCGACGAGATACATCGCCTTAATCCTGCCGTAGAAGAAATCCTTTATCCCGCCATGGAGGATTTCCAGCTCGACCTCATCATCGGGGAAGGACCGGCCGCGCGCTCGGTGCGGATCGACCTGCCGCCGTTCACCCTGGTGGCGGCGACAACGCGCTCCGGCTTGATGACGACCCCGCTCAGGGAGCGCTTCGGCATCCCGAGCCGGCTGGAATTCTACACGCCCGACGAGTTGGAGCTGATCGTCGCCCGCGGCGCCCGCATCCTGAACCTCGACCTGACGCCCGATGGCGCCGCCGAGATCGCGCGGCGCGCCCGCGGCACGCCGCGCGTGGCCGGACGCCTCCTGCGCCGGGTGCGCGACTTCGGCGCCGTCTCCGGTGCCGTCCGGGTCGACCGCGCCGCCGCCGACGCCGCCCTGGAACGCCTGGAAGTCGACCGGCTCGGCCTCGATTCCATGGATCGGCGCTATCTGCGCTGCATTGCCGAGAATTATGGCGGCGGCCCGGTCGGGATCGAGACCATCGCGGCGGCTCTTTCGGAGCCGCGCGATGCCATCGAGGACATCATCGAGCCCTACCTGATTCAGCTGGCCCTGGTGCAGCGCACCTCGCGCGGGCGTGTCCTGTCCTCCGCCGCCTTCGGGCATCTGGGCCTGGCACAACCCAGGCGAGCCGCGAACCAGGCCGACCTCCTCGACGGCGTGGAGGCGGAAGATGCATGAGGTGGCGACGCGTGGCCGCATCGAGGAGGGAGAGCACGTCCTTCCCATGCGCGTGCATTGGGAGGATACCGATGCCTCGGGCATCGTCTATTACGCCAACTATCTCCGCTTCATCGAACGCGGGCGGAGCGATCTCTTGCGCCTGGCCGGGCTTCGCCAGCAGGAGATGTGGGACCGCGAGGGGCTCGCCCTCACCGTCCGGTCGGTCTTCGTGGACTACCTGCGTCCCGCCCGGCTCGACGACGACATCGAGGTGCGTTCGCGCCTCGTCGATATCAAGGGGGCCAGCATGACCGCCGCCCAGATCGTCCGGCGCGAGGCGGAGGATCTCATCCGCGCCGAGGTTCGTATCGCTTGCATCGATCGCGCCGGCCGTGCCCGCCGCCTGCCCGCCGCCGTGCGGGAGGCGCTCGCGCGGCTGTCGCCCGATTCCGCCGGGGACTGAAAGAAAAGATGGACAGAGACGTAAACGCTTCCCAACTCGCCGGCTCGGTGCCGGCGCATGTGGATTTCTCGATCATCGGCATGTTTTTTCAGGCCGATGCCGTCGTCAAGATCGTGATGCTGATGCTGGTCCTGGCATCGATCTGGTCCTGGGCCATCATTATCGAGAAATCGATCCGGCTGCGCCGGGTGGCCCAGCAGGCCGACAAGTTCGAGAACGACTTCTGGTCCGGAGGCTCGCTCGACCAGCTCGCCGACCGCATCGGCGTGCGGCCGGACCATCCGATGGCGATTCTCTTCATCTCGGCCATGCGCGAATGGAAGCGCTCCTCCGAGCGCGGCCTCGCGCGCGGTGAGGGTCTCATGGGGGGGGTGCAGCAGCGCGTCGCCCAGGTCATGCGCGTGACCATCGACCGTGAGATGGAACGTCTCGAGCGCTATACGGGTTTCCTTGCCACGGTCGGCTCGACAGCCCCCTTCGTCGGCCTGTTCGGCACAGTCTGGGGTATCATGAACAGCTTCCAATCGATCGCGGCGTCCAAGAACACCTCGCTCGCCGTGGTCGCGCCCGGCATCGCGGAGGCGCTGTTCGCGACGGCGCTCGGCCTGGTCGCGGCCATTCCCGCGGTCATCGCCTACAACAAGATCACGGCCGATCTCGGCCGCTACACCACGCGCCTCGAAGGGTTCACGGGCGAGTTCCAGGCGATCCTCTCGCGGCAGATCGACGAGGAGGCGGCCTGATCATGGCCATGTCGATCAAGACACCGCACCGCGGCGCCCGGCGCCGGCCGCCGATGTCGGAAATCAACGTGACGCCTTTCGTCGACGTCATGCTGGTGCTGCTCATCGTCTTCATGGTGACGGCGCCGCTGCTCACGGTGGGTGTCACGGTCGACCTGCCGAAGGCTTCCGCCCCCAACATCAAGGGCAATGACGAACCGCTGGCGGTCTCGATCAATGCCCAGGGCGAGGTCTTCCTGATGGAAACGAGGCTCGAGGTGGATGAACTCGGCCCCCGGCTGAAGGCGATTGCTCAGAACGATCTGGAGCGCCGCATCTTCGTTCGCGGCGATACGGGCATTCCCTACGGCCGGGTCATGCAGGTGATGGGGGCGTTGAACGACGCCGGCTTCACCAAGGTGGCGCTGGTCACCCAGTTGCCGCAGGCGGAAGCGCCGCGGCGTGCCTCGCAGCGCTGAGATGGCGTGGACGGCATGATGCAGGAACAGGGCATGCGAACCGCACTCGGCGCCTCGGCGGCGCTGCACGCGGTCGTCGTCCTCGCCGCCTTCGTCGGCCTGCCCTTCCTGACGCCCGAGCCGCTGCCGGTCGAGACCACGATGCTGGTGGAACTGGCGCCGATCGCCGACAAGACGAACCAGCCCCGGCCGGAACCGCCGAAGCCGGAACCCGCACCGCCGAAGGTGGCGCAGCCCAAGCCCGAACCTCCCAAGCCCGAGCCACCGAAGCCGGAACCGCCGAAGCCCGCACCCCCGAAGCCGGAACCGCCGAAGCCCGAGCCGCCCAAGCCCGCGCCGCCGCCTCCGGAACCACCGAAGCCCGCGCCCCCGCCACCTGAACCGCCCAAGCCCGAGCCGCCCAAGCCCGAGCCAGCGAAGCCGGAACCCGCTCCCTTGCCGGAGAAGAAAGTGGAAGTACCCCCGGCGCCGAAGCCTGCGCTGCCCAAGCCGCGCGCTCCCGAGCCGCCAAAGCCGGCGTTCGACGCGGGCAAGCTGGCTGCGCTGCTCGACAAGCGCGTGAATCAGTCGGCGCCTCCGGCACCGGCGCAACCGGCGCCCTCCAACACCGCGCAACAGCCGAGCGCCTCGCAGCCGGGTTCGCTCGACCAGCCGATGTCGATGAGCGAGATCGACGCCATCCGCCGGCAGATCGAGCAATGCTGGAGCCCGCCGGTGGGCGCCCGCGACGCCGCCGACCTCGTCGTGAGGGTACGGGTGCTGCTCAATCCGGACGGATCGCATCGCCAGCAACCGGAGCTGCTGGACCGCAGCCGGATCAACGACCCCTTCTGGCGGGCGGCCGCCGACAGTGTCACCCGCGCCATCAACCGCTGCTCGCCGCTGCAGGGCCTGCCGGCCGCCAAGTACGAGCGCTGGCGCGATATCGAGTTCACGTTCAATCCGAAGGACATGCTGGGATGACCAACACCTTCCGCCTTTTCCTTGCCGTCATCGGCCTTCTGGCCCTGGCCATGCCCGCCTCGGCGCAGCTGCGCATCGACATCACGCGGGCAAATCCCGAACCCCTGCCGATCGCGGTGTCGGATTTCGATACGGAACAGCCGCAGGGCCAGCGCTACGTCACAGACATCGCCCGCGTCGTGCGCGCCAATCTGGAACGCTCGGGCCTGTTCGCGCCGCTCGATCCGAAGGCCCATATCCAGCCCGCGGCCGAGATGCGGGTGCAGCCGCGTTTCCAGGACTGGCGGGTTATCAAGGCCCAGGCGCTGGTCACCGGCCGTGTCGAGACGGTGCCTGACGGGCGCATCCGGGTCGAATTCCGGCTGTGGGACGTCTTCGCCGAGCAGCAGATGACGGGCCTCGCCTATTTCACCAATCCCGACAACTGGCGGCGCATCGCGCATCTGATCTCGGATCAGATCTACAAGCGTCTGACCGGCGAGGAGGGTTATTTCGATACCCGCATCGTCTTCGTTTCCGAGACCGGCCCGGATGCCAAGCGGATCAAGCGCCTCGCCATCATGGACCAGGACAGCGAGAACCTGCGCTATCTCACCGACGGCCGCTTCCTGGTGCTCACCCCGCGCTTTTCGCCCACCAACCAGGAAATCACCTACCTGTCCTACAACAACGACAATCCGCGGGTGTATCTCTACAACATCGATACCGGCCGCCAGGAAGTGGTGGGCGATTTCCCGGGCATGACCTTTGCGCCGCGCTTCTCCCCCGATGGCAACACCATCGCGATGAGCATGGCCCGCGACGGCAATTCCGACATCTTCTCGATGGACCTGCGGACCCGCGTCACCCGCAGGCTGACCTCCGATGCGGCGATCGATACCAGCCCGAGCTATTCGCCGGATGCGCGCCGGATCGTCTTCACCTCCGATCGCGGGGGCACTTCGCAGCTCTACACGATGGAGGCCGACGGCTCGAACCAGCGCCGGATCAGCTTCGGCGACGGGCGCTACTCCACCCCGGTTTGGTCGCCGCGCGGCGACATGATCGCCTTCACCGTGCAGCGCGGCGGGCGGTTCGGGATCGGCGTCATGCGGGTGGATGGATCCGGCGAGCGTCTCCTGGCGGAGAGTTTCCTCGACGAGGGGCCGACCTGGGCGCCGAATGGCCGCGTGATCATGTTCTTCCGCCAGTCACCCGGTGACCGGCAGGGCCGCGGCGCCCGCGTGCGCGTGATGTCGATCGACCTCACTGGTCACAATTTGCGCGAAATTGTAACACCCACCGACGCCTCGGACCCGGCATGGTCGCCCCCGGCGCCCTTGAAGTGACGGAGATCACGGCAGGTTGCAATTCGGCAACAATAATTGGAAACCGAAGGGAATTCTGGGAACATCCCCTTGTCCGGGAATTTTAGCCTGCATATAGTCCAGCGGACATTCGGAAATGAAGCCGATACCGCCGCGCCCGAGCGGCTGTCCGCGACAGCGTGACGTAAACTGATCTACGAGCAACTGACCCTTGGAGGGGATTACTTAAGATGCGCGTCCTTTCGCATGGCACCAAGCTGATCGCCCTGGTCGCCGGTGGCCTTCTTCTCGCCGCGTGCGAGAGCACGCCGGAAACCGGCGGCGCCGGCACCGGTAGCGGTACCGCGACCGCCCCCGCCGCCCGTCCCGCCGCGACGGCGACGGCCCCGGCCGCCCCGGGTGTTACTCCCGGCAGCGCTCAGGATTTCATCCTGAACGTCGGTGACCGCGTGTTCTTTGACTTCGACAAGTTCGACCTGAAGCCGGCCGCGCGCACCACGCTCGACCGTCAGGCCGCCTGGCTGAAGCAGTACGGCGCCCGCACGCTCACCATCGAGGGACATGCCGACGAGCGCGGCACCCGCGAGTACAACCTTGCGCTGGGCGAGCGCCGCGCGAATTCGGCCAAGAACTACCTGGTCAGCCAGGGTATCGCCGCCGCTCGCGTGAAGGTCATCTCCTACGGCAAGGAGCGCCCGGTCGCTCTCGGCCACAACGAGGCGGCCTGGTCGCAGAACCGTCGCTCGGTTTCGGTGGTCAACTGACGCATCGCGTTTTCCGGCCGGGATCCCGGCCGGCAAATCGAGTATCCGGCGCCCGCTCCCGAAAGGGGGCGGGCGCTGTCGTTTCGGGAAGAGGGCGTCTTCTCCCCGTCATTCCACCTACGATCTCATTTCCGCCCCGATCCGGGCGCGCTTCAGCCCCGATCCGCCGGGAACTTTGAGCCGGCCCGCCGATTGAGGCGGTGACCGAGAGCAAGGAACAGGGATTCGGGGACATGAAAACGATATCGCTCGCACCGATGCCGATCTTGCTGGCGGCAGCACTGCTGGCCGGCTGCGCCTCCGACGACGAGGCAATCAGGACCTCGACGGGTACCGGCGGCGGCGTGCCGCCTGCCCAGCAGACCTCCCGGGCCGCTGATTCCTCGGTTCTGGCCGCGCCTCCCGGCGGCCGTGCGGTCGAAACCGGCGCGGCGGAAGAGTTCCGGCTGAACGTCGGCGACCGTGTACTCTTCGGTCTCGATCGATACGACCTCAATCAGGCGGCGCAGAGCATCCTCGACCGGCAGGCCGCGTGGCTGTCGCGCAACCCCTCTCGGCAGCTGGTCATCGAGGGTTATGCCGATGAACGCGGAACCCGCGAATACAACCTGGCCTTGGGCGAACGCCGTGCCGAGGCGGTGAAGAACTATCTCGCCTCGAAGGGCATCCCCGCCGATCGCATCCGGGTCATTTCCTACGGGAAGGAGCGGCCGGTGGTGGCGGGCCACGACGAGAGCGCCTGGTCACAGAACCGGCGCGCGGTCACGGTGCTGAATTGATATCGGGCCTGATGCGGCGACCGCGCTTGTCATCACGCCGGTGCAGCCGTAAACGCTCCAACTCGAGACAATTCGCGGCGCGCTTCCTTGATGCCGTCGCTATTGTTGGCTAGTCGTTGCTATGGCCGATTCGCCGGTTTCGCCGCCGGCATCAGAAGCGAGGTCGCGATGCGCTACGCGGCGTGGATCATCCTTTCCGTCTTGACCGTCGCCGCGGCACCGGTTGCCGCACAGGACGTTCGCGTGCTGCAGGACCGCCTGCAGCGACTCGAATCCGAACTGGTCCAACTGCAAAGGCAGGTTTATCGGGGCGGTGCGGCTGCCCCGCCCTCTGGCATGGTGGCGCCCGCGCCCATGACCGGTGCCGGCGACGGATCCGCCTACGGAATTCTGCTCACCCGTGTCGATCAGCTCGAGGAGCAGCTGCGCAATCTCACCGGCCGGCTGGAGCAGTCGGAGTTCCGCAATCAGCAACTGCAGCGCCGGGTCGACAAGCTGGTCGAGGATGTCGACTTCCGCTTCGCCCAGTTGGAGAAGAAGGAAGCCGCGGATGCCGGGGCGCCGACACCGCTGGCGCCGGTTCCGCTCGCTCCCGGACAGTCTGGCCAGGTCGCTGCGCCGCCGGCACCCGGCACTTCCGCGGGACCCGGTGCCCCGCCGGCCACGCTGGGCACCATTCCGGCGACGGCCATGCAGCAGCAGCGCGTAGCCGCCGTTCCGCCGCCTGCCGCTGCGGGCAAGTTGCCCGCCGGCACCCCGCAGGAACGCTACAATCACGCCGTCAAGCTGCTTCAGCAGGGTGACTATGCCGCTGCCGAATCGGCCTTCACCGAGTTCACCACCGCGCATCCCAACGATCCGCTGACCGCCAACGCGCAGTATTGGGTGGGCGAAACCTACTTTGCGCGCAATCAGTTCGACCGCTCGGCCAAGGCCTTCCTCGCGGGGTATCAGAAGTATCCCAAAAGTGCCAAGGCGCCCGACAACCTGTTGAAGCTGTCGATGAGCCTGACCAACCTGAACCAGAAGCAGGAAGCCTGCGCCGTCCTGAAGCAGCTCTCGACCGAGTTTCCGAGCGCGGATGCCCAGAACAAGCAGGCAGCCGCGCGCGAGCGAACCCGCGCCGGCTGCAGGTAGGGCGCCGAGATAACATGCGGCGCCCTGGCGGGACCGGGGCGGTCGAGGCGGCCGAGTTCGACGGGATGATGGCGGCCTTGGGGAAGTGGCCGGGTTGGCCATCGGCGGTCGTTGCTGTGTCCGGCGGGCCGGACAGCATGTCACTCGCCATTCTGGCCGATCGTTGGACTCGGGCGCGGGGCGGCCGTCTACTGGCTGTTACCGTCGATCACGGCCTGCGGCCCGAGGCCGCGCGGGAGGCCAGGTGCGTCAAGGCCTGGCTCGCTTCAATCGGCATCGATCACCGCACGATGCGCTGGCTCGGCTCCAAGCCCTCCTCGAATGTCGCGGCCGCCGCCCGCGAGGCGCGGTACGCGTTGCTGGCGAAGGCATGCCGCCGCGCGGGGACCGGTGGCCTCCTGCTCGGACATCAGCAGGAGGACCAGGCGGAAACCTTCCTTCTGCGCCTGGGGCGGGGCAGCGGTGTCGACGGGCTGGCGGCGATGGCGCCGCGCACCAACCGGGCCGGTCTCGAGCTGCTGCGCCCCTTGCTCGATCTCCCGCGGGCGCGGCTGATCGCCACGCTGGAAGCCTTCGGACAGCCCTGGATCGAGGATCCGAGCAACGCCGACCCGAAGCACGCCCGTGTCCGTATCCGTGCGCTCCTGCCGCAACTGGCGGCGGCCGGGATCGCGCCGGCGAGGATCGCGGCCGCGGCCGCCAACCTGCGCCGGGCGCGACAGGCGCTGGAGGCGGCCACCGCCGAACTCCTGGCCGGCGCTGTTGTCGAGCGCAAGGACGGCACGCAAATAGATGTCGCCGTCTTCGCCGCGGCCCCGCGCGAGGTCGGTCTGAGGGGATTGGACCAGATACTGCGCCGGATCGGCGGCCGTGATCTGCCGCCAAGGCTGGATCGGCTGGAACGGGTCTACGACGCGATCGCCGCCGCAACCGCTGGCAGCCGGACATTTTCAGGCTGTCTTCTGCGGATTCGGAGCGACTTTGTCCACGTCACCGCGGAGAAGCGCGTCTACCGCGCTTGACCTTCGGCCTGTTCACGACCATTTGCTGGAAAGGTTCAAAAGAACCTCGTGAATGGCGGAAAATTAACGCGACCATGATGGCATGGCGTCTGTATGCTGAAGCGTCTCGCGCGTTAACCTTTCGTGTCGGCACGTTTCACGCGCTCGGAGGAGGCTCCCTAGTCCAGTGAATCCGCTCGGTCGCAACCTCGCTCTGTGGATCATCATCGCGCTGCTGGTGGTGGCGCTGTTCAACCTGTTTCAAAGCAATCCGGTCCGTGGACCGTCGAGCGATGTCGCCTATTCCGACTTCGTGAACGACGTGAACAACGGCCTCGTTGCCGATGTGACGATCCAGGGCAACATCATCGAAGGCCATGGCCGCGATGGCCGGTCCTTCCGGACCTATGCGCCGTCGGATCCGGGCCTCGTGCAGCGCCTGACCGAGCGCGGTGTCCGCGTGACCGCGCGCCCGCAGGAAGAGGGGAACCCGCTCTTCCAGGTGCTGATCTCCTGGTTCCCGATGCTGCTCCTGATCGGCGTGTGGATCTTCTTCATGCGCCAGATGCAGGCCGGCGGCGGCAAGGCCATGGGCTTCGGCAAGTCGAAGGCCCGGCTGCTGACCGAGCGGCAGGGCCGCGTTACCTTCGAGGATGTCGCCGGCATCGAGGAGGCGAAGGACGAACTGAAGGAAATCGTCGATTTCCTGAAGGATCCGCAGAAATTTCAGCGCCTCGGCGGCCGCATCCCCAAAGGCTGCCTGTTGGTCGGCCCGCCCGGCACCGGCAAGACGCTGCTCGCCCGCGCCATCGCGGGGGAGGCGAACGTGCCCTTCTTCACCATCTCGGGCTCGGATTTCGTCGAGATGTTCGTGGGCGTCGGCGCCAGCCGCGTGCGCGACATGTTCGAACAGGGCAAGAAGCACGCGCCCTGCATCATCTTCATCGATGAAATCGATGCCGTCGGCCGGCACCGCGGCGCGGGCCTCGGCGGCGGCAACGACGAGCGCGAGCAGACGCTGAACCAGCTCCTGGTCGAGATGGACGGCTTCGAGGCGAATGACGGCGTCATCCTGATCGCCGCCACCAACCGCCCCGACGTGCTCGATCCGGCGCTGCTGCGCCCCGGCCGTTTCGACCGCCAGATCGTGGTGCCGAACCCCGATATCTCCGGCCGCGAGCAGATCCTGCGCGTGCATCTGAAGAAGGTGCCGGCGGCGCCCGACGTCGATGCCCGGACCATCGCCCGCGGCACGCCGGGGTTCTCCGGCGCCGATCTCGCCAACCTGGTGAACGAGGCGGCCCTTCTGGCCGCGCGCAAGAACAAGCGCGCCGTCACCATGGTCGAGATGGAAGAGGCCAAGGACAAGGTGATGATGGGCGCCGAGCGGCGCTCCATGGTGATGAACGAGGAGGAGAAGCTCGCCACCGCCTATCACGAGGCGGGGCATGCCATCGTCAACCTCGAGATCCCGGAATGCGACCCGCTGCACAAGGTGACGATCATCCCGCGCGGCCGGTCGCTCGGCAGCACCTGGAGCCTGCCGGAGCGTGACCGTCTCAGCTACACCATGCTCTGGATGAAGGCGCGCATCGCGCAGGCTTTCGGCGGACGCGTCGCCGAGCAGCTGATCTACGGCGAGACCCATCTGAACAGCGGCGCCTCCAGCGATCTCAAGGCGGCGACGGGTCTTGCCCGCAGCATGGTGACCGAGTTCGGCATGTCCGAAAGGCTCGGGCCGCTCCGCTACAACGACAACGAGGAAGAGGTTTTCCTCGGCCATTCGGTGACCCAGCGCAAGAATGTCTCCGATGCCACGGCTCAGTTGATCGACGAGGAGGTTCGCCGCCTGGTCGAGGAAGGCGAGGCACGGGCCCGGAAGATCCTGTCCGAGCACATCAACGAGTTGCACGCCATGGCCAAGGCGTTGATGGAGTACGAGACCATCAACGGCGAGGAAGCCAAGCTGATCATGAAGGGCGAGCCGATCATGCGCGCTCCTTCCGAGCCGCCGCCCGAATCGGGGGGACGTTCGGCGGTGCCCCCGACTCGCACGCGGCCGCGGCCCGGCGGAGGTCCCGCCGGACTGGAGCCCGAGCCACTTCCCGGCGGTTGAACCGGAAACGATCCTACCGAAGCAAGGGCGGCGCTGGTGAGCGCCGCCCTTCGCCGTTAAAGGGGGCCGGATGATCATTCCCGGTGGATTGCTGTCCGGAGCCGAGGCCACGGCCGCGATCACGGCCGGCACGGCGCTGCCGCTTGCAGGGGGATGGGCCGCCCTCTCCACTTTCCGCACCGGAGCCGAGGCGCGACCGGTCTTCGTCGCCACGCTGACCGACCGGTCGGCCTTCGGTGCGCTGACGGGCCTGCGGCCCCCCTTCGCCGGGTTGATGCTGGACCGCCCAATGGTGGCGGGAATCCTGAATGTCACGCCGGACAGCTTCTCGGACGGCGGCAGGGCTTTCGGTGCCGATGCCGCCATCGCACATGGCTTGCGGCTGATCGAGGAGGGGGCCGATATCCTCGACATCGGCGGCGAGAGCACGCGCCCCGGGGCGGCCGAGGTGTCCGCCGCGGAGCAGATCGACCGGATCCTCCCGGTCATAGCCGCACTGGCGGGCCGCGGCGTCCCGCTGTCCGTGGACACCCGCAGTGCAAAGGTGATGGCGGCGGCCCTCGCCGCCGGTGCGACCATCGTCAATGACGTCAGCGCGCTCACCCACGATCCCGAAGCGCTTTCGGTGGTCGCCGCCTCCCGTGCTTTCGTCATCCTGATGCACAGCCGCGGCAAGCCCGAGACAATGCTGGGCGAGACCGGCTACGGCGACGTCCTGGCCGAGGTCTACGCGGCCTTGCAGGACCGGATCGAGGTTTGCCTCGGCGCCGGTATCCCGCGCGGGCGGATCGCCGTCGATCCCGGCATCGGCTTCGCCAAGACGGGCGAGCAGAACCTGGTCCTGCTGCGTGACATGGCGACGTTCCATGGCCTCGGCTGCGCGCTGATGGTGGGGGCCTCCCGCAAGCGCTTCATCGGCAACATCACGGCCGTCGCCGAGCCGGCGGCCCGCATCGCCGGCTCGCTCGCCGTCGCGCTCCACATGGCGGCCCAGGGCGTGCAGATCCTCCGCGTGCACGACGTCGCCGAAACCCGCCGCGCTCTGGCGCTATGGCGGGCCGTCGTCTGGGCCTGACGAAACGTCGTTAACGGAGTATTTTCCATCCCGGTCCAGCGTCGGCCGCAGCACTAGATGTCTTCGAGGTTTGGGCAATGACCCGCACGCTTTTCGGTACCGACGGCATCCGCGGTCGCGCAAATTCCGAACCGATGACCCCCGAGACGGCTCTTCGCGTGGGCATGGCGGCGGGCGCCTACTTCGTCCGAGGCGGCCACCGCCACCGTGTCGTCATCGGCAAGGATACCCGGCTTTCGGGCTACATGATCGAACCCGCCCTGGTGGCGGGCTTCGTCTCCGTCGGCATGGACGTGATCCTGCTGGGCCCGCTGCCCACCCCCGCCGTCGCCAGCATGACCCGCTCGCTCCGGGCCGACCTAGGGGTCATGATCTCGGCCTCCCACAACGCCTATTACGACAACGGCATCAAGCTGTTCGGTCCGGACGGCTACAAGCTGTCCGACGAGGCGGAACGTGAGATCGAGGCGCTGATCCGCGGCGACAAGGCGATCGAGCGGGCGGCTTCCGACAAGCTCGGCCGCGCCTCGCGTCTGGACGATGCGCAGGGCCGCTACATCGAATCGGCGAAGAACACCTTCCCCAAGGGCAAGCGGCTCCAGGGCCTCAAGATCGTTCTCGATTGTGCCAACGGTGCCGCCTATCGCGTGGCACCGACCGTGCTGTGGGAGTTGGAAGCGGAGGTCATTCCCCTCGGCGTCGCCCCCGACGGCTTCAACATCAACAAGGATTGCGGCTCGACCTCGACCGAGGCGATGCGGGCGGCGGTGATCTCGAAGGGGGCCGATCTCGGTATCGCGCTCGACGGCGACGCCGATCGGCTGGTGATCGCCGACGAGAAGGGCCAGCTGATCGACGGCGACCAGCTGATGGCGCTGATCGCCGGCCGCTGGCATGCGGAAGGCCGGCTGACGGGCGGCGGCATCACCGCCACGGTGATGTCGAACCTCGGCCTGGAACGGCATCTCGACGCGATCGGATTGCGCCTCGACCGCGCGGCGGTGGGCGACCGCTACGTGCTCGAAAACATGCTGAAAGTCGGCCACAACGTCGGCGGCGAGCAGTCCGGCCACATGATCCTGAGCGATTTCGCCACGACGGGCGACGGGCTGCTGGCGGCGCTGCAGGTGCTGTCGGTGATCGTCGACGACGGCCGGCCGGTCAGCGAGGTCTGCCGCTGCTTCCATCCGCTGCCGCAGATTCTGAAGAACGTGAAGCGCGAGAGGAAGGCGCTGGAAGCCGACAGCGTGAAGAAGGCGATCGATGCCGTGCGGCTGCGCCTGGGAAACAAGGGCCGCCTCCTGATCCGCCCCTCCGGCACCGAACCCGTCATCCGCGTGATGGCCGAGGGCGAGGACACGCTTCTGGTCAAGACCGTGGTCGACGAGCTTTGCGACGTCATCGCCAAGGCGGCGGCGTGAAGGGTCGCGTCCTCATCATCGCCGGCTCGGATTCCGGCGGCGGCGCGGGTATCCAGGCGGATATCAAGGCGGTCACCGCCCTCGGCGGCTACGCCATGACGGCGATCGCGGCGCTGACCGCGCAGAACACGCGGGGCGTCTTCGGCATTCATGCCGTCCCGGTCGAATTCGTGCGCCTGCAGATGCGCCTTTGCCTGGAAGACCTCGGCGCCGATTGCCTGAAGACCGGCATGCTGGCGACGGCCGGGATGATCGAGGCGGTGGTGGCCGAGCGCGCGGAGAGCGCGCCGGGCGTGCCCCTGGTGGTCGATCCGGTAATGGTCGCGAAGGGCGGCGACCGCCTTCTGGCCGAGGAGGCGACGGAAGCCCTGCTCACCCGCCTGCTGCCGGCCGCCACGCTCCTCACGCCGAACCTGCCGGAGGCCGAGGTGCTGACCGGCAGGCCGGTCCGCAGCCTGGCCGAAATGGAAGCAGCCGGGCGCCTGCTGCTCGAACGCGGACCCAGGGCGGTGCTGATGAAGGGGGGGCATCTGCCGGGCGAAACGCTGACCGACCTGCTGGTGACGGCCGAGGGCATCGAAGCCTTCTCCGGTCCCCGTATCGACAGCCGGCACACCCACGGCACCGGCTGCACCCTCGCCTCCGCCATCGCCACCGGCATCGCCCAGGGCCTTCCCCTGCGCGACGCCGTCGCCCGCGCCCGGGCCTATGTGCAGGAGGCGATCCGCACCGCGCCCGGCTTCGGCCATGGGCACGGGCCGCTCAACCACGCCCATACCGTCAGTGGTTTTCCGCGCGGCTGACGCCTCTCAGGGGCGAAGCGGTGTCAGGCGATAGACCCGAACCCCGAACGCGGGAAAGGCGTCGGTCCATTGCCCCGCCGTGGCGTCCGGCCCCGCCGGATCCTCGAACAGCCGAGCCAGGGCGAAACCGCGGCCCTCGAATTCGAAACGCGCGGTCAGCGGCGCGTTGTCGATATTGACGGCGATCAGCACCAGATCGTCGCCGTCGGGCTTCAACAGGGCGCGGATCGGCGTCGGGCTCTTCGCTTCGCCCGACACCGCGACCCGGTAGGGGATATCCGCCGTCGGATGTAGCAGTATCGGCCCAAGGACTGCGAGCTCGTGATTGAGGACGCGCACCGCCCGCCACAGCGTCCGGCTCGCCTCCACCTGCGCCGCCGAGGCGACCAGCGGCGGATATCGCGGTGCCGGGTCATAGGGCAGGGCGGCGATGCCGTGGTCGGCCGGCGTATCAGGCGCGATGCCCACCACGCGACCGCCGCGCGTGACGGGGCTGTCATAGGCGAACCAGAAGACGGCGCTGACGCCCTGCACCAGCCCGGCATAGAGCATGCCGCGGGCCTGGCCGGGGGTGGGCAGGAACCATTCGAAGATCGGACTGGCGAACCCTTGCGCATACCACCAGATCGGCTTGCCCTCGCCGTTTTCCGCCTGCGCCAGCGCCAGAGTCTCCCCGATCCCCCGTTCGCCGGCGAAGGTCTCCACCGGCGGATACATGAACGGGTATTTCCAATGGGCATGGACGTCGGCCGCCCGGCTCCAGGCGCGCCAGACCTCGGTGCGGGGTGGGCTGATGCTGGGACTGTTGACGGTCAGCACCAGCCGGGCGGGATCGATCGCCTGGATCGCCCGCTTCGTCGCCAGGAACGCGCCCAGCCGATTGCCCGCCGACTCGTCAGGCCATTGCATCGATGGTTCGTGATCGACCTCGAAGGCGAGGATGCGCCGGTCGCCCCTGAACCGGTCGGCCAGGGCGGGCGTCGCATAGGGCCAGACCACCTTGAGGCCCAGATCGGCCGCCCGCGGCACCACCACCTCCGGGTCCTGCAGTTGGAAGGGGGCGATGGTGTTGAAACCGGCCTGCGCCATCAGGCCGAGATCGTAGCGGCGGCCGAGGAACTCGCCCTGCAGCGCATGGGCGATCCCGATCAGGAAGCGCGACTGGGCCGGATCGAAGTCCCTGCGGATGCGCCCGTCCTGGCCGACATGGGGCACGCCCTCCAGGTAGATGCGCTGGGGCGCTTCCGGCAGGGGACGGAATTCCTGCGCCTCGGAGATACCGGAGAACAGCAGCAGTCCGAGGAACAATCCGGTTGCCCGGCTTGCGCCGAAATTGTTGTTGTGCACTACTATTGTCACGAGACGAACGGGGAGGATCTCGGATGAGCGGTCGAACAACGCCACCCTTCCGCGCCGATCATGTCGGCAGCCTGCTGCGGCCCGACCGGCTCGTCGCCGCGCGCGACAGGCGCGACCGCGGCGAGATCACGGCCGATCAGCTGCGTGCGGTCGAGGACGAATGCATCGACGAGGTGGTCCGCTTGCAGGAAAGCGTCGGCCTCGAGGGCATCACCGATGGCGAGTTCCGTCGCCGCTACTGGCATATCGATTTCCTGAGTGCCTTCTCCGGCGTTTCGGTGGTCGAGGCGAAGATCAAGGCGAAGTTCCATACCGCTGAGGGGGACCTCGAATGGCGGCCGCCGGGCATCCGCGTCGCCGGCCGTCTCGCCCGTCCGCGTTCGATCATGGCGGAAAGCTTCACTTACCTGAAGAAGGCAACGAAGCGGACCCCGAAGGTGACGATCCCCTCGCCCAGCACCATGCATTTTCGCGGCGGCCGGGCGGCGATCGACGCGCAGGCCTATCCCGACATGCAGCTCTTCTATGACGAGCTGGGGCGCATCTATGCGGAGGAAGTGGCCGAACTCGGCAAGCTCGGCTGCACCTATCTCCAGATCGACGAGGTCAATCTCGCCTATCTCTGCGACCCTGAACTGCGCGAGCAGGTGAAGGGCATCGGCGAGGATCCGGCGAAGCTTCCCTCCACCTATGCGAAGCTCATCAACGCCTCCGTCGCCACCAGGCCCGAAGGCATGACGCTCTGCATGCATCTGTGCCGCGGCAACTTCCAGTCGGGCTGGGTTGCCGAGGGCGGCTATGACCCGGTGGCCGAGATCCTGTTCAACGAGATCAACGTCACCGGCTATTTCCTGGAATACGACAGCGAGCGCTCAGGCACCTTCGCGCCGCTCCGTTTCGTGCCGAAGGGCAAGGTGGTTGTGCTCGGCCTCGTCACTTCGAAATCGGGCAAGCTCGAGAGCGAGGACGAGTTGAAGCGGCGGATCGACGAGGCGGCGAAATACTGCCCGCTCGATCAGCTCGCCATCTCGGCGCAGTGCGGCTTCTCCTCCACCATCGAGGGCAACAAGCTCACCGTCGACGATCAGCGCCGGAAGCTCGAACTCTGCGTCAAGGTCGCCACCAGCGTCTGGGGCGGTGTGTAATCACACCGCCCGCATCAACGCCCGAGGTTGAGGACGAGATCGGGCATTCGGCTATTCCGCCGCGACAGCCGGCGCTACCGGATGCCGGAAGCTCTCCAGAAGCCGCGCTTCCTTCGCCTTGGCCGCCTTCAGGTGGCGCTCCTTCACATGGCCGAATCCGCGGATCTCTTCCGGGATGCGGGCAATCTCGGCAGCCAGCGCCAGGTTGTCGGGGGTGAGCTTGGCCGCCAGTTCCGCCACGATCCCCTCATACTCGGCGATCAGCCGCCGCTCCGCCCGGCGCTCCTCGGTACGGCCGAAGGGATCGGCCCAGGTCCCGCGTAGTCCCTTCAGGCCGGCCAGCAGCTTGAAGGCCTTGAACATCCAGGGGCCGTATTCACGCTTCTTCAGTTCGCCCGTTTGCGGATCACGCTGGGCGAAGAGCGGCGGGGCCAGATGGAAGGTCAGCTTGTAGTCGCCGTCGAACTGCGCGCGCAGCTTCTCCTCGAAGCCTCCGTCCGTATAGAGGCGCGCGACTTCGTACTCGTCCTTGTAGGCCATCAGCTTGTAGGCGTATCGCGCGACGGCCTCGGCGAAGCCGGACAGCCCCTTGCCCTTCGCGCTTTCCGCCCGCTCCGCCAGTGCCACAAGGTCGGTGTAGCGCTTCGCATAGGCCGCATCCTGATAACCGGTCAGGAATTCGGCCCGTCGCGCCACCAGTTCCTCCAGCGTCTCGACCGTCTTCCGCTCGCGCGGGGCGAGCTTGGTCACCGGTGCCGCGGCCTTTTCCACCGTGGCCAAATCGGCGGCGGCGACCCGGCCCCAGGCGAAGGCCTGGCGGTTCAGCTCGATCGCCGCACCGTTCATCTCGATCGCCTTGTCGATGGCCTCGAGGGAGACCGGCAGCAACCCGCGCTGCGCCGCATAGCCCAGCATGAACATGTTGGTGCCGATGGCATCGCCGAGAAGGGCCGTCGCGAGCCGCGTGGCGTCGACGAAGTCGGTCAGGTTGTGCCCCGCCGCCTCGCGCACCCGCTCGCGCAGCTGTCCTTCGCGGAAGTCGATGTTCGGGTTCAGCGTGAAGCCGGCCGTCGGCGCCAGCGCGCTGTTGACCAGCGCATGCGTCACGCCTTTGCCCATCCGCGTTACCGCTTCCACGCCGGCCGAAACCACCATGTCGCAGCCCAAGAGCAGCTTCGCCTTGGCGGTGGCGACGCGCGAGGAATGGATGTGGTCGGGCGTATCGCCGACCCGCACATGGGTGACCACGGCGCCGTTCTTCTGGGCGAGGCCGGTCTGGTCGAGGACCGAGACGCCCTTGCCTTCCAGGTGGGCTGCCATGCCGAGGATGGCGCCGATGGTGACCACGCCGGTGCCGCCGATGCCGGTGACCAGGATGTCCCAGGGCTCGCCCGTCGGCGCCGTCTCCGGCTTCGGCAGCCGTGCCGCCAACTGGCCGGGGTCGAGGGCTTCCTTGGTCTCCACCTTGGCGCGGCGGATCTTGCCGCCGTTGACGGTGACGAAGGATGGGCAGAAGCCCTTCACGCAGGAGAAGTCCTTGTTGCAGGACGACTGGTTGATCTTTCGCTTGCGGCCGAACTCGGTTTCCTGCGGTTCGACGGAAACGCAGTTCGACTGGACGGAGCAGTCGCCGCAGCCTTCGCAGACCGCCTCGTTGATGAAGGCGCGCTTCTGCGGATCGGGGAAGCGGCCGACCTTGCGGCGGCGGCGCTTCTCGGCGGCACAGGTCTGGTCATAGATCATGACCGACACGCCCTCGATCTCGCGCAGGTCCTTCTGGATACCGTCCAGGTCGTCGCGGTGATGCACGGTGACCCCGGCCGCGAATTCATAGCCGGGCGGGTATTTCTCCGGCTCGTCGCTGACCACGACGATGCGCTTCACGCCCTCGCCATAGACCTGCTGGCTGATCTGGGCGACGGTGAGCGAATGCGGCTGCCCGCCGGTCATCGCGACGGCGTCGTTGAACAGGATCTTGTAGGTGATGTTGACGCCGGCATGCACGGCGGCGCGAATGGCGAGAATTCCGGAGTGGAGATAGGTGCCGTCGCCGAGATTCGAGAAGATGTGCTTGTCGGAGCAGAACGGCGCCTGGCCCATCCAGGCTGCGCCCTCGCCCCCCATCTGGCTGAAGGTGGAGGTTTCGCGGTTCATCCAGATCGACATGAAGTGACAGCCGATGCCGGCCATCGCACGGCTGCCTTCCGGCACCTTGGTCGAGGTGTTGTGCGGGCAGCCCGAACAGAAATAGGGTGTGCGCAGGGTGGGCGGCGCGGTAGCCGACACCTCGGCTTCCTTCGCCTCGATCAGCGACAGGCGCTCGCGGACGCGGACATTGTCGAGGAAGTCGGGGAGGCGGGCCAATATGGCCTTGGTAATTCGCGCCGGAGTCAACTCGCCGATCGAGGGCAGAAGCGCGGCACCCGTTTCATCCAGCTTTCCAGAAATGCGCGGACGCCTGTCCGCCGGCATGGCATAGAGGATGTTCTTCAGCTGGCCCTCGATGATGCCGCGCTTCTCCTCGATCACCAGCACTTCGTCCAGACCGGCGCAGAAGTCGGAGATACGCGTCGGCTCCAGCGGCCAGACCATGCCGACCTTGTAGATGGCGAGACCCATGGCGGCTGCCATGCCCTCGTCGATGCCGAGGTCGTCCAGCGCTTGGCGGGTATCCAGATAGGACTTGCCGGTGGTGACGATGCCGAACCGGGGCTTCGCGGCGCCGAAAACCTGCCGGTCGATCTTGTTCGCACGCCAGAAGGCCAGCACCGCCGGCATGCGGTGGGTGTAGTGCAGCGCCTCCTGCTCCTGGAAGGTATGCGGCCAGCGGATATGCACGCCGCCCGGCGGCAATTCGAAATCGGTGGGGGTGAGAATCTCCAACCCGTGCGGATCGGACATGACGGAGGCGGAACTCTCCGCCGTCTCGGTCAGGCACTTGAAGCCGGTCCAGGTGCCCGAATAGCGACCCATGGCGATGCCGTAGAGACCGTATTCCAGATACTCGCGCACGTTCGCGGGGTGGAGATAGGGCAGCGCCAGGCTCTCGTAGTTGAACTCCGAATGACAGGCGACGGTGGAGGAGGCGGCGGCATGGTCGTCGCCGGTCAGGCAGATGACGCCGCCGTGCTTCGATGTGCCGGCGAGGTTGCCGTGCCGGATGGCATCCATCGCCCGATCCAGGCCCGGCGCCTTGCCGTACCAGAAGGCGAAGACGCCGTCGTAGTTGGCGCTTTGCGGATAGAGATCGAGCTGCTGCGTGCCCCAGCAGGCTGTGGCCGCCAACTCCTCGTTCAGACCGGCCTCGAAATGCACATGGCCGTTCTTCAGGAATTTCTTCGCCTTCCACAAGGCCTGGTCGTAGCCGGCGAGGGGAGAGCCGCGATAGCCCGAGATATAGCCGCCGGTATTGAGCCCGGCCCTGACATCGCGCTGGCGTTGCAGCAGCGGCAGCCTGACCAGGGCCTGCATCCCGTTGATGTAAACGCGGCCGGATTCGAGGGCGTATTTGTCGTCCAGACTGACCTGAGCGAGCGCCATGTTCTTTCGACCTCCCGACAGGGGCGGCGCGCGCGTACTGACGGCGGCGCCATCCGCCCGATCGACCCAAGGGTGACAGCCTCACCCCGTCTCCTATGACTCTAGCGCGGCAGCCCGCGTAGGAAATTGCGAAGGTCGCGGATCGACATTAACCTAAGGGCAGAATCTGTCGCCCGAGGGCGGTCTGGAGGCAGTCAATTGCTCGATGGGATCGATCGGCGCATTCTTGCTGCACTGCAGCGAGAAGGACGCATCTCCAACCAGGAGTTGGCGGAGGAGGTGGGCCTGTCGCCTTCACCCTGTCTCAGACGGGTACGGGCGCTCGAGGAAGCGGGTGTGATCCAGGGCTATGTGGCCCTCGTGGATCACGAGGCGATCGGACTGCCAGTGACCGTCTTCGTCTCCGTCACCCTCGAACGCCAGGAAGACCAGGTCCTGGAGGCCTTCGAGAACGCCATGCGCGTCCGCCCCGAGGTTCTGGACTGTGTGCTGCAGACGGGCGAGGCCGACTACTTCCTGCGGGTCGTGGTGGCCGACCTCGCCGCCTACGAGCGCTTCCTGGCGGAGTCGCTCTCCCGCCAGCGCGGCATCGGCCGCATCCGCTCCAGCTTCGTGCTGCGCCGGATCAAGGCGACGACGGCGCTTCCGCTGTAGCCACCGACAACCTTCCCGCGCCGATGACCAACCGGCGATCATGGAAGGCTTCCAGCGTCGGCCGGTGGCCAATGCTGAGCACCGCCATATCCGGCAGCCGCTCCAGCAGCCGGGTGTAGAGCCTCGCCTCGGTGCCCGCGTCCAGGGCGGCCGTCGCTTCGTCCAGGAAGGCCCAGGCGGGCTTCCGCAGGAACAGCCGGGCAAAGGCCAGCCGCTGCTGCTCGCCGGGCGAGAGTGTCTGGGCCCAGGCCCGCTCCTCGTCCAGACGCTCGACCAGTTGAGGCAGATCGGCCGCCTCCAGCGCCGCGCGTTTCGCCGCCGCGTCGAATGTCGTGGGCTCGTCGGGATAGCAGAGGGCCGCGTCGAGGGTGCCGAGCGGGAGGTAGGGCCGCTGGGGCAGGAACATCGGCGCGGCCGCCGGCAAACGAATCCGCCCCCGCCCGAAGGGCCAGATGCCGGACAGCATCCGAAAGAATGTGCTCTTGCCCGAGCCCGACGGACCACGCAGCAAAGTGTGCTCGCCGGCGGAGAGGGTGAGGGCATCGGTCCGGTAGAGGGCGCCGCCGTCGGGCAGGGTGACGTCCAGTGCCTCGATCGCGATGTCGGCGCGGGCTTCGGCAATGCGATCGACGGCGCTTGCCGCTGCCATTGCTTCGGCCTTCTCCACGGCGCGCTGGAAGCCGATCAGCCGTTCGCAGACGGCGCGCCACTCGGCGATCGCGGTATAGGATTCGATGATGTAGGAGAGAGCGGTCTGTACCTGCCCAAAGGCCGATACGGTCTGCATCAGGTCGCCCAGCTGGGTCGCGCCGGCGAAGTATCGGGGGCCGGCCACGATGAACGGGAAGATGACGGCGACCTGGCCATAGCCCGCCCGCCACCATGTCAACCGCTTCTCGCGCAGCATCAGGGCGCGGAAGTTGCCGATCACCTTGCCGAAGCGGGCTCCCGAACTTTCGCGCTCGGCCTTCTCGCCTTGCGACAGCGCGATCTGCTCCGCGTATTCGCGAACCCGCACCAGCCCGAAGCGGAAATCGGCCTCGTAGCGCTCCTGCTGGAAGTTCAGGCCGACCAGCGGCCGGCCGACGCGGTCGATCACCCAGGTACCGGCGATGGCATAGAGCAGCGCGGCCCACATCATGTAGCCCGGGATCTCGATGCTCGTCCCGAACAGCGGAATCTCCAAAGATCCCGACAGCGCCCACAGGATGGCCGCGAAGGAGAACAGGGTGACGATCGACCGCAACAGCCCGAGCCCGAGCTGCAGCGTCAGGTCGACGAAACGCCGCAGATCCTCGGCGATCCGCTGGTCGGGATTGTCGGTTCCTTCGCCGCTCAGGGGCAGCAGATAGAAGGCCCGGCTCTCCAGCCAGCGCTGCAGGTAGCGCTCGGTCATCCAGGTGCGCCAGCGGATCTGCAGCAACTGGCGCAGGTAGACCATATAGACGGCGACGACGATGTAGCCGATCGCGAGCAGGCCGAAGTAGTAGAAGGCCTTGATGAAGCCGTCCCAGTCCTTGTTCTGCAGCGCGTCGTAGAAGGTCTTGTACCAGGCGTTGAACAGCACATCGAAATAGACGAGGCCGAGATTGAGGCCGATGACGACGCCGAGCAGGCCGATGGCGGCCCATCTGCCCTCGCCGGTCCAATAGGGCTTGCAGAGCGCCCAGAAGGCGCTCCAGGTGAACGACCCGTTCGTCGGCATGCGGTGGCTCTCCGGCAGGATCGCCGCTTGTCGCGCGGCGCGGGTCTTTCCGCAAGTGCGGGAAATCGGCGCAGCCGCTACCCTTGCCCCGGAAGGAGCTTCACCCTTGGCCCGCCCCGATCCCGCCAATGCCGCCCGCTTCTGGCAGGCGCCCGCCCTGCCGGGCCTCTCGCTGCTGGCGGCGGATTTCACCCGCCACGACTACGCGCCGCACTACCACGACGCTTTGGTCGTGGCGGTGACCGAGGCCGGCGGGTCGGAGTTCAGGAGCCGCGGCCGGGTCGAGGAGGCGCGGCCCGCCGCCGTGCTGGTCTTCAACCCGACTGAACCGCATTCGGGCCGCATGGCCCGCAGCCCGCGCTGGCGCTACCGCTCCTTCTATCTGGAAGCGGCCGGGCTCGATGCGCTCGATACGGCGTTGGGTGTGGGGCGGCGGTCCTACTTCACCCGGAACCTGATCGAGGACGCGGATCTCGCCGAGCGCTTCCTCGCCGCGCATCGCGCCCAGGAAGAGGGCGACGGGCTCTTCGGTCAGCAGTCGCTGCTGCGGGCCTTCGGCGCGCTTGCCGGCAGGCACGCGAGTGCCGCTGCCCGTCCACTGCCGGCACCGAACGATCGCCGCCTGCTCGATCGCGCCGTGGCGCTGATGCAGGCGCGCTATGCCGAGGCTTTGGGTCTGCCCGCCATCGGCGCCGCGGTCGGTCTCACGTCTTTCCAGCTGATCGGCCTTTTCAAGCGCACCACGGGTCTGACGCCGCATGCCCGCCTGACCCAGATCCGCCTGCGGGCCGTGCTGCGCCTGTTGAAGGAGGGCCAGCCCACCGCCGAGGCGGCGACGGCGGCGGGCTTCTACGACCAGTCCGCCTTCAACCGCCACTTCAAGCGCGCCTACGGCATCACCCCGCTGCAGTATCTCGGGGCGATGCGGTAGATCTAATCGATCAGCTTTCCCTCGGCGTCGAAGAAGGGGTAGGGGCCGGGGTAGTCGCCGATGCTGGCCGTGTGGCTGACGAAGCCTGCCCCGGTCCACCAGTGCAGCATGAACCCTGGTGGTTCCATGCGGAAGGCGCTGGGGGCGTCGGGGTCGAGGTCCAGCGCCACCTGGTGCGCCGGGCTCGGACAGGTCAGCGCCGGCCTGCCGCCCACGCTGGCGCGGATGGTCCGGTGCAGATGCCCGCACAGGATCAGCTCCACTTGCGGATGCCGCGCCATGATCTCGGCGAAGCGGGCTGCGCCCTTCAGGCCGATCCTGTCCATGTGCCCGATGCCGGTCTGGAAGGGCGGGTGGTGCATCATGATGAGCGTCGGCCGGCCGGGGCGCCGCCCCAGCGTGCGGTCGAGCCAGTCGAGCCGCTCGGCGCAGAGCTCGCCGCCGCCTTCGCCCGGGATCAGCGTGTCGAGACCGATCAGGCGGAAGGGATAGTCGTCGTCGATGGCGAAATGCAGGAAGCCCTCGCCGGGAAGATAGCCGCCGGCGCGGAAGGCGGCGCGCATGGCGCCGCGCTCGTCGTGATTGCCGGGAATGGCGATGATGCGCTGCTGCAGAGGCGCCAGGATGGTGGCGAGGTGCTCATATTCCTCCGGCCGGCCGAGATCGACCAGATCGCCGGTGAAGAGGATGAGGTCGGGCCGCTGCTTCAGCTGCTGCAGTTCGGCCACGCAGACATGCAGCATCGCCGCCGTGTCGACCGTCTTGTAGGCGAGCCTGCCCGGCAGCTTGATATGGGTGTCGGTGATCTGGGCGATCAGCATCGCGCTCTCCTAAAGAACGAGCAGGCCGCGGGTGTCGATGGCGAGGTTCACGCTCTCGCCATGATGGAAGTCGCGCCGCGCCGTGCTTTCCACCACCAGGGGCTGTGCCTCGCCGGCATCGATGAACAGGCGCGTGCGGTCGCCCAGGAAGAAGGCGGCGGCAATGCTGCCTTTCAGACCCGTTTCCTCGCCGGGCTCGGCCACGCGGATGTCTTCCGGGCGGAACAGCACCTCGACGGTATGGGCGGGAACCTCCGGCCAGTCGATGCGCCCGGCCTTGCACGTGAAATGGCCGCCCGATGCGCCGCCGGAGAGCCGGTTCATGGTGCCGATGAACTCGGCCACGAAACGTGTGGCGGGCCGCTGGTAGATCTCGCGCGGGCTGCCCACCTGCGCGACCCGGCCGTGTTCCATGACGACGATGCGGTCGCCCAGCGCCATCGCCTCGGCCTGGTCGTGCGTCACGTAGATCGCGGTGATGCCGAGGCTGCGGAGCAGCGTGTCGATCTCGAGCCTGAGCGTATCGCGCAGCTTGGCGTCGAGCGCCGTCAGCGGCTCGTCCAGCAGCAGCGCGCGCGGCCGCACGGCGAGCGCGCGCGCCAGTGCCACGCGCTGGCGCTGGCCGCCCGACAGCTGGTCTATGCGCCGGTCGGCCAGCGCCTCGATCCGCATCATCGCCAGCATCTCGCCGACACGCGCGCGCACCGCGTTTCCGGCCGCCTTCCGGATGCGCAACCCGTAGCCGATGTTCTCGGCCACGCTCATGTTCGGGAACAGCGCATAGGACTGGAACACCATCCCTACATTGCGCTGTTCGATCGGCTGCTTCGTCACGTCGGCGCCGTCGAACAATACCGCGCCGCCGGCATCCGGCTCCTCCAGCCCGGCGATGATGCGAAGCGTCGTGGTCTTGCCGCAGCCGGAGGGACCGAGAAACACCACCGTCTCGCCGGCATTGATCGACAGGTCGAGCGGCTCCAGCGCCCGCGTGCCGTCGGCGAAGGTCTTCGCGCAGGCGCGGAGCGCGATGGCGAGCGGCTGGCTCGTGTCAGTCATTGCTGTCCTCGGGAACGAATTTCTGCACGCGCGGCTTGGCGAAGACCTGCAGCGCCAGGAGCAGCGGCATGATCATCAGGAAGAAGACGAGCGTATAGGCGCTGCCGATCTCCAGCCTGAGCGAGGCATAGGCATCGGCGAGGCCGACCGGCAGTGTCTTGGTGAAGGGCGTGTGCAAGAGCCAGGTCATGTTGAACTCGCCCATCGAGAGCGTCACCACCATCAGCGAGCCGGCCAGGATGCCGGCCCGGCAGTTCGGCAGCACGATGTCACGGAAGCGGCGCCAGAAGCCGGCGCCGAGCGAGGCGGCGCCTTCCTCCAGCGTCTTCAGGTCGATCGCCATCAGCACGGCGAGGACGGAACGCACCATGAAGGGCAGCGTGAACAGCACGTGCCCGACCAGGATGAAGCTCCAGGAGGTGCGGAAACCGCCCGCCCCGCCATAGGTCACGATCAGCGCCAGCGCGGTGGCGAGGCCGGGCACGGCGACGGGCATCACCAGCAGTTCCTCCATGGCGCGGGTGAAGCCGCTCTGCCGCTTCGCCAGCACATAGGCGGTGGGAATGCCGAGGACCAGCGTCACCGCGAGGCAGGCGAGCGACAGGCCGATGGAGGCGAAGATCGTCGCCCTATAGCCGTTCCAGACCTCGATCACCCACCGCAGCGTCAGCCCGCTCTCGATGCCCACCAGGTAGTTGACGGTGAGGCCCGCCATGATCGACAGCACCACCGGTATGATCAGGAAGGCGCAGACCATCAGCGTGAAGGCGAACTGCAGGCCGAAAATGAGGCGGCGGTTCATGGCGTCAGCCCGCCGCCGCGACGGTCGAACCCGCCGCCGTCCGTGCCACCGCCAGCACCACCCAGGTGACGGCGCCGAGCACGAAGCTGAGCGCCGCCGCCATCGCGATGTTCGCCGACAGGGTGAACTCGGTATAGATCACCATCGGCAGCACGTTGATCCGCGTGGCGAGCGTGAACGCCGTGCCGAAGGCGCCCACCGCGGTCGCGAAGCAGATGGCGCCGGACGAGATGAAGGCGGGCTTGAGCCCCGGGATGATCACGTCCATCACCACCCTGTAGGGAGACGCGCCGAGCGACCGTGCGGCTTCCTCCAGCTTCGGGTCCAGCTTCTCCGCTGCGGCCATCACCGTGAGGATGGTGCGCGGGATGGAGAAATAGACATAGCCCATGAACAGGCCCGCCATCGAATAGGCGAAGACCACCTTCTCCCCGGTCAGCGCCTCGCTGATGCTGCCGATCAGGCCCTGCCGGCCGGCCAGCATGATCACCATGAAGCCGATGACGACACCGGGGAAGGCGAGGGGAAAGGTCAGCATGGCGACCAGCGCCGCATTGCCCGGGAACCGGTGCCGCTGCAGGAAGACGCCGGCTATGCCGCTGATGGCGAGTGTCGCCGCCGTGGTCGCCGCCGCCACGCCGAGCGTGGCCAGAAGCGCGTTGAAGTAGTTGGCGTCGGTGACGATGGCGGCATAGGGGGCCCAGCCGGTCGCGCCCGATCCGCCGATGAAGAACAGGCGCGCCATCGGCAACAGGAAGAAGGCGCCGAAGAAGACGCCGGCGGGAAGCAGCAGCAGGATGAGGCGGCGGGTGTCGCGATGCATGCGGGTCCAGAACGGGCCGGGGCGGCCGGCGAAGGCCGCCCCGGCTCGGCCTCAGTTCACTTCGTTCTTGTAGCGCTCGACGATCGTCTTCTGCGCGCCGGCCAGCTTCTTCAGGTCGATCGGCTTGGCGCGGGCATATTCGGCATCAGGCAGGAACTTCGCCTTGGCCTCGGCCGAGAGGCGGTCGGCGAAGACCGGGCGGAGGTAGGCATTGCCCCACATCGCCTGGCTGTCGTCCGACAGCACGAAGTCCAGCATCGTCTTGCCGTTTTCCGGATTGGGTCCCTTGTTCACCAGCCCCATGACATAAGGGAAGACGACCGAGCCTTCCTTGGGGATGACGAACTGCACCGGCGCCTTGTCGGTGTACTGGCCGCGATAGGCGTTGAAGTCGTAGTCGAACAGGATCGGGATCTCGCCGGAAATCACCCGGGCATAGGAGGTCTGCTTCGGCACGATCGGCTGATTCTTCGAGAGCTCCTTGAAGTACCTGATGCCGGCATCGAGATTCTCGTAGGTGCCGCCCAGTGCCAGGTTCACCGCCATGACGCCGAGCTGGCCGACGGCGGCCGAGGTGGGATCGAGATAGCCGACCAGCCCCTTGTATTCCGGCTTCAGCAGATCGGCCCAGGATTGCGGCACCGGTTTGTTGCCCAGCGCCTGCTTGTTGATGAACAGGCCGAGCGTGCCGGAGTGGATGGTGAACCAGTTGCCCTCGGGATCTTTCAGCTCGGCGGGAATCTTCTCCCAGCCCTTCGGCTTGTAGGGGGTGAGCACGCCGGCATCCTTGGCCGGGTCGGCGGCGATGCCGCCCAGATAAGTGACGTCGGCCACCGGGTTCGCCTTCTCGGCGATCAGCGCGGCGATGGCCTGGCCCGAGTTCTTGTTGTCGGGCGGCACCTGGATGCCGAGTTTCGACTGGATCGCCTTCAGCTGCGATCCCCAGTCGGCCCATTCGGGCGGACAGTTGTAGCAGATGGCCCGTTGCTGGGCGGAAGCGCTGCCGGCGAGGGCGGCGAGCCCGAGCGCGGCGGCGAGGACGGCACGTTTCAGCATGGGATCAACCTCTCCTGTTGTGGTTTACGCGTGGGCGACGACGAGGCGGGTGCCGGCGGCGGCGAGCCGCGCGGCGATCGGTTCGGGCACCGGGCCATCGGTGAAGATCATGTCCGCCTCGGTGATATGGCCGCCGCGCACGGTGGCGCCGCGGCCGAACTTGGAATGGTCCAGCACCAGGAAGCGCTGGCGGCAATGCCGGCTGAGCGCCTCGCGCATCCGCACCTCGTCCTGGCTGAAGTCGAGCAGGCTGCCGTCCTCGGCCACGCCGCCGACGCCATAGATGCCGATGTCGACGGCGAAGCCCTCGAAGAAGCGGTGCGCCTCGCCGGCCACCACGTCGCGGTCGAGGTTGCGCAGGCGCCCTCCCGCGATGGTGATCTCGCAGGCCGGGTTGCGCGCCAGCGCCATGGCGACGTTCAGGTTGTTGGTCATGACCCGCAGCGGCGCATGGTCGGTCAGCGCCAGCGCGCATTGCTCGGGCGTGGTGCCGATGCCGATGAAGAGTGACGTGCCATCGGGCACTTCGCCCGCCACGGCGCGGGCGATCCTCTGCTTCGCCTCGATGTTCAGCACCTGTCGGGCGGGATAGGCGAGGTTTTCGCCCTCGGGCGGCAGTTCGACCCCGCCATGGCGCCGCCGCAACAGGCCTCGGTCGCACAGCAGGTTCACCGTGCGGCGAATGGTCTGCGGCGTGACGGCGAAGCGGGCGGCCAGCGCGTCGATCGCCTGGAACCCTTCGCGCCGGACAAGGGCCATGATGGCCTGTCCACGGTCACCCGCCTGCATTTCCAACGTTTCCAGTCCCTGCTCGGTCGTCATGTTCGTTTGAACACTGCCGCCGGCTTATTTCGCTTCTGTGACTTTCATATGAACATTCCATGGCGTCAAGTGCCGCGGCAATCTCGTTTATACTTAAAAAAAGTGTAAATATAATCTAATAACGTACATTATTGATTATATTTTGCCTTCCACAAGCTGAAGCCACAAATAGCGCCTCGCAGCAATTGCGGCGGGGCGGGTCATGGCTATCGATATCGGTGGAGTCGAAAAGGCGTTCGGGCGCGTCGGTGTGCTACGCGGCGTCGACCTTCGTATCGGCGACGGCGAACTCGTCGCGCTCCTCGGCCCCTCGGGCTCCGGCAAGACGACGCTGCTGCGCGTCCTGGCCGGCCTCGAATGGCCCGATCGCGGCCGGTTGCGGGTCGACGGCGCGGACTGGCTCGGCCTGCCGGCGCAGAAGCGGCGCGTCGGCTTCGTCTTCCAGCACTACGCGCTGTTCCAGCATATGAGCGTGTTCGAGAACGTGGCCTTCGGCCTGCGCGTGCGCCCCAAGGCCGAGCGCCCGCCGGAAGCCGATATCCGTTCCCGCGTGCAGCATCTGCTGGACCTGATCCAGCTGCCCGACCTCGGTGCGCGATATCCCGCCCAGCTTTCGGGTGGTCAGCGCCAGCGGGTGGCGCTCGCCCGGGCGCTCGCGGTCGAACCGAAGGTGCTGCTGCTGGACGAGCCCTTCGGTGCCCTCGACGCCCGCGTGCGCAAGGACCTGCGCCGCTGGCTCCGCGCCCTGCATGCCCAACTCGGCACCACCACCGTCTTCGTGACGCACGATCAGGACGAGGCATTCGCGCTCGCCGACCGCGTCGTGCTGATGAACGAAGGGCTGATCGAGCAGGTGGGGACGCCGCGCGAGATCCGCGATCACCCGGCGACCCCCTTCGTCGCCCGCTTTCTCGACGACGAAGACGACCGCGCCTCGCTCCACCTCGTTGCCTGACACTCGACAAAGCCAGAGAGAGATCATCATGCGCCTTGCCGCCCTGCTCACCGCCGCCTTCCTCGCCGCGACGCCCCTCGCCGCCACCTCCGTCGCCGCCGAGGAGAAGCCGCCGGCCGAGATCCTGAACGTCTCCTACGACATCGCCCGCGAGCTCTATGCGGCGATCAACCCGATCTTCGCCGCGCATTGGAAGGAGCGCACGGGGCAGACCCTGACCATCAGGCAATCGCATGCCGGCACTTCGCGCCAGGCCCGGGCCATTCTGGAAGGGCTGCAGGCCGATCTGGTCACCTTCAACCAGAACACCGACATCCAGGTCCTGCACGACAAGGGTGGGTTTGTCGCCGCGGACTGGCAGAAGCGCTTTCCCAACAACGCCTCGCCCTACTACTCGCTGCCGGCCTTCCTGGTGCGCAAGGGCAACCCGAAGGGCGTGAAGGACTGGGGCGACCTGGTGCGCGAGGACGTGGCTTCCGTCTTCCCCAACCCCAAGACTTCGGGCAACGCCCGCTACACCTATCTCGCCGCCTATGCCTATGCGCTCGAGCAGAACGGCGGCGAGCACGGCAAGGCGACAGCCTTCGTGAAGCGGTTCCTGGCGAACGTCCCGGTTTTCGACACGGGCGGGCGCGCCGCGACGACGAGCTTCGTCGAGCGTGAGATCGGCGACGTCCTGATCACCTTCGAGGCGGAGGTGAATGCCATTCGCCGGGAATACGGCGACAAGGGCTTCGAGATCGTGGTTCCGTCGCTTTCAATCCTCGCGGAATTCCCCGTGGCCGTGGTCGACAAGGTCGCCGCCAGACGCGGCACCATAGAGGTGGCGAAGGCCTATCTCGATTTCCTCTATACCGAGGAGGCGCAGGAGATCCTGGCGAAATTCTCCAACCGCGTGCATCACCCCGCGGTGCTCGCGCGGCATCAGGCAGCCTATCCGGCCGTCCGGCTGGTGAAGGTCGAAGACGTGTTCGGTGGCTGGGAGCGGGCGACGAAGGAACATTTCGCCGAAGGCGGCATCCTGGAACAAGTCTTCGTCGGCCGCTGAGCGGATGATGACGACGGCTGCGATCGTGGAAGTGCCGGCGGTGCGCGCGCGTCGCGTCCTGCCGGGCTTCGCGCCCACCATGGGCGTCACGCTGTTCTACCTCGGGCTCGTCGTGCTGCTGCCGCTGGCCGCGCTCGTGCTGAAATCGGCCGAGATCGGCCCGGCCCGCTTCTGGGCCATCGTCACCGGGCCGCGCACCCTCGCGGCGTTCTCGGTAACGCTGACGGCGGCGGTCGCCGCCACGGTCTTCAACGCCTTCTATGGCCTGCTGATGGCCTGGGTGCTGGTGCGCTACAATTTCCCGGGCAAGCGCGTCCTCGACGCGCTGATGGACCTGCCCTTCGCCTTGCCGACCTCGGTCGCAGGCGTGGCGCTCGCGACGCTCTATGCGGGCAACGGCTGGTTCGGCGGGCCGCTGCAGGACGTCGGCGTCAAGGTGCTGAATTCCGTCACCGGCATCGCCGTCGCCATGGCCTTCACCAGCGCGCCTTTCGTCATCCGGACGGTGCAGCCGGTGCTGGAAGACCTCTCGGCCGAAGTGGAGGAGGCGGCCCGCACGCTCGGCGCCTGGCCTCTCGCGATCTTCGTGCGCGTGATCTGGCCGGCCATCCGGCCGGCCTTCATTGCCGGCCTGGCGCTTGCCTTCGCCCGTTCGCTCGGCGAATTCGGTGCCGTCATCTTCATCGCCGGCAACCTGCCGCTCAAGACGGAGATCGCCGCGCTCCTGATCTTCATCCGGCTGGAGGAATTCGACTATCCCGCCGCGGCCTCGATCGCCGTCGTCATGCTGGCGGCGTCCTTCCTGGTGCTGCTCGCCGCCAATACGGCTCAGGCCTGGACCATGCGGCATGCGAGGAAGCCGTCGTGACCGCGCGCTCGGGCCTGATCGCAGTGGCTCTGGTCCTGACGGCCGCCTTCATCGCGACGCCGCTCGTCTTGATCTTCGCCCAGGCCTTCGCGCGGGGCTGGTCCACCTATCTCGCCAACATCACCGCGCCCGACACGCTCCATGCCGTCTGGCTCACCATGTTGACGGCGGTTGTCGTGGTGCCGGTCAACATCGGCTTCGGCATATGCGCGGCCTGGGCCATCACCCGTTTCCGGTTCGCGGGCAAGAAGCTCTTGATCACCCTGATCGAGATTCCCTTCTCGGTCTCGCCGATCGTCGCCGGCGTCACCTACATCCTGCTCTATGGCGGACAGGGGTTGCTCGGCCCCTGGCTCGACGGCATGGACCTGAAAATCATGTTCTCGGTTCCGGCGATCGTGCTGGTGACGCTTTTCGTCACCAGTCCCTTCGTCGTCCGCGAGCTCATCCCGCTGATGCAGGCGCAAGGGTCGGACGCCGAGGAAGCGGCGGCGACGCTCGGCGCCGGCGGCTTCCAGATCTTCCGCCGGGTCACGCTGCCCTCGATCCGCTGGGCATTGCTCTATGGAACAGTGCTCTGCACCGCGCGCGCGATCGGCGAATTCGGCGCCGTCTCGGTGGTCTCGGGCAATATCCGGGGCGAGACCAACACGCTGCCGCTGCAGGTCGAGCTTCTCTATCACGACTACAATGCCGCCGGCGCCTTCGCCGCCGCCTCGCTGCTGGCGCTCCTCGCCGTCGCGACGCTGATCCTGAAGGGCCTCATCGAGGCCAGGACCAGGTTCTAGATGCGTCCTTCCCGCCGGGAATGACGCATCATCTCACCCGCCCGCGTCCCGGCGGCATCCCCGCCCTGTGCGGAGCCGGGATGGGAGCGGGGCGCGATGGCCGGCCCCCCGTCGGCGGTTTCGGGGCCGGTGCCGCCGGCGAAGCCTCACTCGTTCCATGCACCCGCTTCGGGGCCTTGATGCCGAGCTGCTCGCGGATGACCTTCGGCGGCACTTCCTCGACCGCGCCGGGCTCCAGCAGGCCGAGCTGGAAAGGTCCGTAGGCGATGCGGATCAGCCGGCCGACCTGCAGGCCGAGATGCTCCAGCACCCGGCGGATCTCGCGGTTCTTGCCTTCCTTCAGCCCCACGGTCAGCCAGGCGTTGCGTCCCTGGACCCGATCGATGGCGGCATCGATGCCGCCATACCGGATGCCTTCGACCGTGATCCCCTGGGCGAGTGCCGCCAGCCGGTCCGGGTCGGGCGTGCCGTGTACCCTTACCCGGTAGCGCCGGGTCCATCCGGTTTCCGGCAGTTCCAGCCGCCGGGCCAGCGCGCCGTCATTGGTCAGAAGCAGCAGCCCTTCGGAGTTGAGGTCGAGCCGGCCGATCGAGATCACCCGGGGCAGCTGGCTTCGCAAGGCGTCGAAGACCGTGCGTCGTCCCTCGGGATCCTTGTGCGTCGTCACCAGCCCGGCGGGCTTGTGATAGCGCCACAGCTTGGTTCGCTCCGGTCCGGCCAGCGTCTTGCCGTCCACCACCACTACGCTGTCCGGCCCGACATTGTGGGCCGGGGATTTCAGCACCTCGCCATCGACCGTGACCCGGCCCTCGGCGATCAGCCGCTCGGCGTCGCGGCGCGAGCAGATTCCGGCCCGTGCGATCACCTTGGCGATGCGCTCGCCTTCGAATTCCGCCGTCGCTGCAACTTTCTCTGTCATGTCCTCACGCGGGTGACCTGCCGGCCTTGCGTTCCATCCGCAGGCGGGCCGGCGGCGCCTCGCCTTTCCTGTCCTCGCCGAAATAGACGGTCGTGTGGGGGAAGGGAATCTCTATTCCGAGTTCGTCGAAGCGCTTCTTGATCCGCCGGTTCAATTCGCGCCCCACCACCCACTGCCGGATCGGGTAGGTCTTGATGCGCCCCTTGATGATCACCGCCGAGTCGGCGAAGCGGTCCACTCCCACCACCTCCAGCGGTTCCATGATCATCGGACCGAAGGCGGGGTCCTCCATCATCTCGCGCCCGATCTGCCGCAGTACCTCGGACACCTCGTCCGTATCCTCGCGATAGGCCACGCCCAGATCGAAGGCATAGAAGGAGAAATCCTTGGTCATGTTGGTGATTTCGGCGACCGAGCTGAATGGCACCGTATAGACGTTGCCGTTGAAGTCGCGCAGCCGGATCGACCGGATGGAGAGTGCCTCCACCAGCCCGGCATACTGGCCCACCCTGACGATGTCGCCCACCGCGACCGAATCCTCGAACAGGATGAAGGCGCCGGTGATCACGTCCTTCACCAGTGTCTGCGCGCCGAAGCCGATGGCGAGGCCGACGACGCCGGCACCGGCCAGGAGCGGGGCGATGTTGATGCCCAGTTCCGACAGCGTGATCAGCACCACCATCGTCGCCAGCAGCACGAAGATCAGGTTGCGCATGACCGGCAGGAGGCTGCGCACGCGCGAGCTGCGTTGCAGGGGCTTGCCGTCCGGTCCCGCCTGCGTGAGATAGCGCTCGATCGCCGCCGAGGCGCCCTCCCAGATCACGATCGACAGCAGGCCGACCAGCAGGATGCTGAAGGTCGATCCGACCAGGCGCCGGCCGAAGCCGTCCTCGATCCAGGCCGCGACATTGGCCCCCCAGCCCGACGCGATCACCAGCAGCGCGACGAACCAGAGGATCCCGCTCAGCACCCCCTGCAGGATCGGCACATAGCGGTTGGCGCGCGCTTCCAGGCCCGGCAGGCGCTCGCGCAGGTCCGCCCGCACGGCGAACAGGCGTACCGTACCGGCCCGCAGGCCGCGGTTGGCGGCCGCCGCGAGGATGAGCGCGGCGATCGACACCAGCGTTCCCCTCAGCATGTAGGGGAAGCCGTCGCGTATCTCGAAGGCCCAGATCAGGTAGAGCGCGACCGCGTAGACGATGGCGAGTGGATGCCAGACATCCGCGAGCCGGCGGCGCAGCGCCGCCAGCCGCCCGGGTTCTCCTTCAGCCGGTTGTCCGGCGATCACCGCCGAAACGGCCGCCCGGTTCTGCAGGATCAAAAGCACGATCATCGCCCAGACGACCAGCCCCAGAACCTTCAGAAGTCCGACATAGCCGCCGCGCGGCAGCCCCAGGGTCAAAAGTGCCTCGGCGGTGAAATAGCCGATGGCGACGACCAGTACGAAACGCCTGACCCAGATATAGAGGTAGTGTGCCGTCTCGTCCTCCAGCCGGTAGCGGAAGCGTACCGGCATCGGCGGGATCAGCAGCCATTCGGCCAATGTGATCACGATCCGCGACGCGACATAGGCATTGGCGATGGTCAGGGCCACCACCCGCGCCTCCGCCACCGCGCCCAGAAGGGTCAGCGTCCCGTAGGCGCCCGCGGCGAAGGCGACCAGCGGCAGCAGGTCCAGCAGGAATCCCAGCAGCACCATGATGGCCCGCATGAGAAGGCCCTCGCCGGTATAGGGCGCGACCCGCCGCCGAGCCCGCCGCAGCAGCGCGCGGCCGATCCATTCGGCCAGCCATCCCGCCGCCAGCGCTGCGGTCAGATGCAGGAACACCGCCTTCCACCGCGCGATCGCGGCCGGATCGGACACCTGGTGCTCGAGCCAGCGGCTGATCCTGGGGGCGTCGCGCAGCACATCAGCGGTGGCGACGACCGACCGGCTGGCCCGCGCCAGGTGTTCCGACAGGGCGCCGATCACGCCCTCCACCATCGGCGTCGTCTCCGCCGGTGCGGCCTCGGCCTTCTGCGCGGCGATCATCGCCTTCAGCTGTCCGACCAGCTTCTCGCGCGCCGCCGGGTCCTCGATCGTGCCGACCAGGGCCTCGAGGTCGGTCGCCGCACTCGACTGCGCGGCGGCGGGCGGGATGGCGCTGAACAACAGCGCGGCGAGCAGCAGCAGGGGGGCTAGGAAGGAACGAATCGGTCTCATGCGGGCTTTGATCACCATTCTGTGGCTGGAATTTGGCCGTTCCCTTGCATCGGGGAATCGGCGGCGGGCCCGTTTCCGGGTTAGACTTCGCCCCGAGCAGAGAGGCCAGGGGTTCCATGCAGATCGATTACGCGACGCTTTCCGTACATGAACGCTACAAGCTGATGGTGTCCACCATCGTTCCGCGGCCGATCGCGCTCGCGACCACAATCGATCTGCAGGGCGTCGTCAATGCCGCCCCGTTCAGCTTCTTCAATGCCGTATGCGACGATCCGGCCGCCGTCATCATGTCGGTGAATGCGGACCCGGGAAAGGTGAAGGATACCGCGCGCAACATCCGCGACACCGGGCAGTTCGTCGTCAACCTCGTCAACGAGGCGATCGCCGAGGCGATGAACGTCTGCGCCGTCGATTTCCCGCCCGAGGTGGACGAGTTGCGCAAGGCCGGCCTCACCGCGCTGCCCTCGGCGAAGGTGAAACCGCCCTATATCGCCGAGGCGCCGGTCAGTTTCGAATGCGAACGCATCGCCAATATCGAACTCGGCGTCGGGCGCAACCTCGTCGTCGGCAGGATCCTCTTCATGCACATCAAGGACGAGTTCATCGACGCCGGGAAGCTGCGGGTGCATACCGAGCTTATCGGCATGGTGGGCCGCATGCACGGTACCGGCTCTTATGTCCGCACCACCGATCGCTTCGAGATTCCGCGCATGAGCGTCGCCGAATTCGAAGGCCGCAACCGTTCGGCCGCCAACGACTGACAGGAGGAAGTAGATGAAAACGTCCGTCGCCGCCACCGCCGCCGCCGCGCTGCTGCTCGCCGCTGGCACCGCGCTGGCCCATCACGGCTGGGGTGCCTACGAGGCCGCCCCCGTCACCCTCGAGGGAAAGATCGCCGAAAGCACCTACCAGAACCCGCACGGGACCATGAAGCTCGATGCGGCCGGCAAGGTCTGGAGCATCGTGCTGGCACCGCCCTCGCGCATGACGTCGCGCGGCCTGGCGGCCGAATTGCTGGCGCCGGGCGGCACCGCGACGGTCGTGGGCTACGTCCACAAGACGCATAGGGACGAACTGCGGGCCGAGCGGATCAGCGTCGGCGGCAAGACGGTCGAACTGCGTTAGGGCAGAGGCAGACCGCGCGTGGGGCACGCAGGGGAGGGGGCGGTCGAGGCGGTCGCCTGGGCGCTGGCGCTCGAGCATTCGGGCTTCGCGCAGATGGTCCGGGAATCCAGCTGGGTCTACCCGATCGTCAATGTGCTCCACGTGCTGGGCATCGCACTGTTGCTGGGCGGCGTCGCGGTCTTCGATCTGCGCCTCCTCGGGCTCACCTGGGCGGCGCGGCCGGCCGAAGCGGCGAAGCTCAGCCTGCCGCTCGCCCGCGCCGGCATCGTCCTGGCCCTGCCCACGGGGTTCGTCCTGTTCGCTGCCGAGGCCTCGGCCTATCTCGGCAACGACGTCTTCCTGATCAAGCTCGGTGCGGTCGGCATCGCCTTCCTCAACCTCGCCCTCTTCCATGCCGGCAGCTACCGCCGCATCGCCGGCTGGGGTGGCCGGGTTCCCGCTTCCGCGCAGGTGGCGGCGGCGATCTCGTTCCTCGGCTGGCTGGTGGCCCTGGTCTGCGGCCGCCTCGCCGCCTATCTCTAGACGCGCGCGGCGTCGTCATTCGAATTCCTGCGCCGAGCCCAGAAGCCAGAAGACGATCGCGCTTTCGGCCAGCAGGCCCAGTTGAAAGGCGCCGCAGCGCAGGGCCGGATTGCCGCCGCGCCCCGTGAAGCTCCAGGCCCACATGAGATAAATCCCGAGCAGCAGCGCCTCCAGCCCGTAGAACAGGCCGATCAGCTCCTCGCCCGAGGCGAGGTCCGGCGGCAGCGCCTGCCAGGCGATCTGGCGCACCTGCGTCAGCAGCAGGATGAAGCGCGTGAAGAAGACGATGCCGCCGACGACGGCGGTAACCCAGGCGTCCCGCGGCGGCTTCGCACCCCGGTTCAGCGGCGCCACCCGCCGGTGCATCCACAGCCCGAGTGGAATCAACACAGCGGCCATCCAGAAGGCCACCCACGACCACATGAGAACCGATCTCCCCCAGCGACTGGATCAATTCCGGTGAAGCGTGCCGGCCGGCGATGTCTCGCCGCGCTCCGCGCCCTCGTCTTCCGATCCGAGGATCCGCGCCGCCGGCACCGGGAACACCTGCCCGTCGCCCAACATCCAGGCATGGAAGCGCCGCCGGAACAGCGCGACGAAGGCCTGGTCCATCACCGACAACCCGCCGGTGAAGGCGCCGAAGGCCGGCAGCACCAGCTTCGCCCCGTCGGTGACGAAGCAGCGCCGCGTCACCTTCCGCCCGCGCACGACGACGCTCGCCTTCGGGTGCAGGTGGCCCGCCACTTCGCCCGCCGTCCGGCCCTCCGGCAGATGCTGGAAGGTGAGCCCGCCCGAGGAAAACACCTCCATCACCACCCCGCCGAGGTTGGCCGGCGGGGCGGGATCGTGATTGCCGGCGATCCAGATCATCTCGGTCGCCGATGTGAGGCGCAGCAGCCGCGCCCGGTCGTCGCCGGAAAGCCGCCCGCCCGCCTCGCCGTCATGGAAACTGTCCCCCAGCGCGATCAGCCGCTTCGGGCTATAGCGCCGCATCAGCTGCGCCAGCTTCTCCACCGTGGCGCGGGTGTCGTAGGGCGGCAGCATCGACCGCCCGGCGGCAGCGTAGGCCGAACCCTTCTCCAGATGCAGGTCGGCCACCACCAGGGTCCGCTCCCCCGGCCACCACAGCGCCCCGGACGCATCGGGCACCAGCCGCACACCGTTCACCAGCACCGCCCCACTCCTTCACACCAGTCTCGTCGCTTCCTCGATCAGCGCATCCGCCGCCTCGGCGAGCAGCGTGTCGTCCGCCTCGCCCCAGACCGGCTCCTTGCCGATCTCCAGCATCACCGGCACGGCGAGGGGCGAGATGCGCTCGAGCTTCCGGTGCAGGATATGCCCTTCCGCCCGCACCAGCATGTCGGAGAGGCGCCGGATGTCGAGCAGGCCGGTTGCCGCGTCGGTCCAGGTCGCCTGCAGCAGCACATGGTCGGGCTGGTGCTTCCTGAGCACGTCATAGATCAGGTCGGTGGAAAAGGTCACCTGCCGGCCGCTCTTCTCCGCCGCTCCCGGATGCCGCCGCTCGATCAGCCCGGCGATGATGGCGCAATGCCGGAAGGTGCGTTTCAAGAGGCTCGACTCGTTCAGCCACCCTTCCAGGTCGTCGCCCATCATGTCCTTGCCGAAGAGGGGCGGGATATCGACCGGCTCGTTCAGCCCCCAGACGGCCAGCGCATACTCGCTGGCGACGAAGCCGAGCGGCCTGAGCCGTGCCCGCTCCATCCGCCGGGTGAGCAGCATGCCGAGCGTCTGGTGCGCGAGGCGCCCCTCGAAGGGATAGGTCACGAGATACCAGCGCTTGCCCCGCGGGAAGGTCTCCACCAGCAACTGGTCGGCTTCCGGCAGGATGGAGCGCCATGCCTGCAGCCCCAGCCATTCGTCCACCTGGTCGCGCGCCACCCGCTTCCGTCCCGCCGCCGCGATCAGCCGGCGCACGCGGGCGGCGAGAAGCGTGGAGAGCGGGAACTTGCCGCCCGCATAGGCCGGCACCCTGGGCTCCTTGTCCTGCGATCGCGAAACATGGGCGGCGAGGTCGCGCATGCCTTCGAAGCGCAGCACCTCGCCGGCGAAGGCGAAGGTGTCGCCGGGCACCAGCTGTTCGATGAAGGCCTCCTCCACCTCGCCCAGCACGCGGGAACCCAGCCGCACCTTGATCATCGGCTCCTCGACGATGGTGCCGACATTCAGCCGGTGTTGCTGCGCCACACGCGGATGCGCGACGCGCCACAGCCCGTCCGCCCCCTGGCGGATGCGGCGATAGCGCTCATAGGCCTTGAGCGCATAGCCGCCGGTCGCCACCAGGTCGACCACGCGGTCGAATTCGGGTCGGGAAAGTTCGCGATAGGGCTGCGTACCGGCCACTTCCTCGTAGAGCGCCGCCGCGTCGAAGGGGGCGGCGCAGGCGACGCCCAGGATGTGCTGGGCCAGCACGTCGCGCGCACCGGGCCGGGGTGTCGCCCCGTCGAGATCGTCCTCCGCGATGGCGGCGAGTGCCGCCCGGCATTCCAGCACCTCGAATCGGTTGGACGGCACCAGCAGGGCCCGCGACGGCTCGTTGAAGCGGTGGTTCGACCGGCCGATCCGCTGCAGCAGCCGGCTCACCCCCTTGGGCGCGCCGATCTGGATCACGAGGTCGACGCTGCCCCAGTCGATGCCGAGGTCGAGTGTCGAGGTGCAGACGATGGCGCGGAGCGCACCCTTCACCATCGCCGCCTCCACCTTGCGGCGCTGCCCCACTTCCAGCGACCCGTGATGCAGCGCGATCGGCAGGTTCGCCTCGTTCAGCCGCCACAACTCCTGGAACACGATTTCGGCCTGGCTGCGGGTGTTCACGAAGACCAGCGCCGTCTTCGCCTCCGAGATCGCTTGCAGGATCTCCGGATAGGCGTAGCGGGCCGAATGCCCGGCCCAGGGGATATAGGCTTTCGAGGCGAGGATGCGGATGGCGGGCTTCGGCCCCGGCGCGCCCCGGACCAGGCTGATCGGCTGGCTCGGCGACAGCCAGGCGGCGAGGCGGTCGGGATCGTCCACGGTCGCCGACAGCCCGATCCGAAGCGCCTGCGGCGCCAGCGTGCCGATCCGGGCCAGGCCCAGCGCCAGGAGGTCGCCGCGCTTGCCCGGCGCCAGGGCATGGATCTCGTCCACGATGATGCGCTTCAGGCCGCCGAACAGAATCGGCGCGTCGCGATGCGCCACCAGAAGCGCGATCTGCTCGGGCGTGGTGAGCAGGATGTCGGGTGGCTTCAGCCGCTGGCGGGTGCGGCGGTTGAGCGGGGTGTCGCCAGTCCTGGTCTCGACCGCGATGGAGAGGCCCATGTCGCCGATCGGCGTCTCCAGATTGCGCGCCACGTCCACCGCCAGCGCCTTCAGCGGCGATACATAGAGCGTGTGCAGCGAGCGGTCGTCGGCGCGGGGTGCCCGGATCAGGTCGGCAAGGCTCGGCAGGAAACCCGCCAGCGTCTTGCCGCCGCCGGTGGGCGCCACCAGCAGCGCCGACCGGCCGCCCTCCACCGCGGCCAGCAGGTCCAACTGATGCCGGTGCGGAAGCCAGCCGCGGCGGGCAAACCAGTCCCTTGCCACCGCCGGCAGGGTGGTGGTCGGGGGCGCGCGGTCCGGGGCGGTTGCGGCTTTCACTTGCGAACGATTGTCAGGCAATGCTCTCATGCCCGCTGGCCGAAGGGGCCGACGGGAGATCAGCATGGACCGAGTCGAGAGCGACGGGGAGAGCGGCAACGGGATCGAACGCGAGGAGGACCTGCGCGGCCTCTATCCGCCGGTATCGCCGCTCGCGGTGAAGAAGTGCATCGACCGGCTGGACAAGCACTGCGTCAATTTCATTTCCCTGTCGCCGTTCCTGTGCATCGGCACGTCTGGCGCCGACAGCAAGGCCGACGTGTCGCCCCGCGGCGATCCGCCGGGTTTCGTGCAGGTGCTCGATCCCAACACGATCGCCATCCCCGACCGGCCCGGCAACAACCGGCTCGATACGTTCTCGAACGTGCTGCAGAACCCCAATGTCGGCATTCTCTTCATGATCCCGGGTATCGACGAGACCCTGCGGATCAACGGCCTCGCCCGCCTGTCGACCGAACCCGACCTTCTCGCCCGCATGCAGGTCGACGGCAAGACCCCGAAAGCCGCGATGGTGGTCGATGTGAAGGAGGCCTTTCTCCACTGCGCCAAGGCGTTCAGGCGCTCCAAGCTGTGGACGGACGATTACCGCAAGCCGCGCGACGCCCTGCCGACGCTCGGCAAGATGATCATCGATCAGGTGGCGCCGGACAAATCCGACGAGGCGGTGGCCGCCGCCGATGCCCGGCTCGAGCACAATTACAAGACCGGCCTGTACTGAACGCTCGCGCAGCGGCGACATTTTATTGCCCGTTGAGGAAAATAGAACTTTATGCTAACATACTCCCTTCCGATCGAGGAAGGGACCATTGCGATGATGGCGACACATCGAACCCCGGCCGATGGCGAGGCGCTGGGCCCGGCGATCCGCATCCTGGTGAAGCGGGTGATGGCCGACCCGGCCTTGAGCGCGTCTTCCCGCACGGTGATGACTTGGCTGCTGCTGGAGGGGCGGGAGGAAGCCCCCTCGGCTGCCGACATGGGCCACCTGGTCGGCCTCACCGAACGCAGCGTGCGGCGCGCCTATGCCGAGCTGAAGGAGACCGGCTGGCTCGATCCCCGGCGCGGCTGTTCGGAAGCCCCCCGCGCCGACACCCCGGAACGCCGGGCGGTGCCGGAGGGCAGGCGGACAGATTTGTCCGCCGAAGATGATCTCCCCAGCTTCCGCGAGCACATCCGCATGCTGGAGGTGATCCGCGACCGGGCGCTGGCCAAGGGCCGGGAGAGCACCGCCCTCTCGGCGGAAGACAAGATCGGCAAGGCCATGGGCTACGACAGCCCCGGAAGACGCAGAGCGGACAGAATTGTCCGCGCCAACGCGAACCCTCCCTCGGCGACAGCCGGGGGAGGGCAGGGTGGGGGCGGTGACGCCTTGGCACACGGCGAATTTTCGTCACCGCCCCCACCCCGGCCCTCCCCCACGCC